>Ga0172379_10001415_pt1 | contig 47734 bp, 74 predicted proteins | sample GrowelOW334metaG_FD_119756 | JGI IMG/M metagenome (GOLD analysis project Ga0172379, IMG submission 119756) | Groundwater microbial communities from an aquifer near a municipal landfill in Southern Ontario, Canada - Groundwater well OW334 metaG | ecosystem: Environmental > Aquatic > Deep...
ATGTTGATACATTTCAAACTCTTCCTTTGTTCCATTATGCAACTTCGATTCTGCCATCGCTGCCGAAAATTTTTGTCCTGTATGTGTCATATAATTTAACTACATTTATTTGTGACCGTTATAAACAATAAATTAAAATTGTTTACATTTTAGTCTTTTGCTAAGTTTCTTCGCCCATCGAGCAAAAGATTTTGCTTTTTCTTCATCAATATTTTCTGGCTCTACCATATGTCCAGCAGTTGCTTTATTTGCTGCGTCAAACAATTTGTCAGCAAAATCTTTCACGTCTTTATCTGTAAAGTTTTCCATAATTTTAATTTACATTTTTATAACAACAAATATAAAACATTGCTGTCGTGGTTTCTATTTATATTATACGTTATTTTCTAAGTTTTGTTTCATTAATTTACTTCTGTGTTGCAACGTTTTATATTTGCAACCGTTATATGCAATGCTACGTTTCTGCTTCGTATTAAGTTTCATCGTAACATTCTTTTTATTTTATTTTTTCTCCCACCTCACAAATATAGTAATTATATTTTGAATATTTTATTTATTTTAATATTATCATCATCAAATACAATAATTTCATCAGTAATACCATAACCAGTGTCAGCATCAACAATTATTACAGTATCAAATCCTTCATTATTTGCAGTTTCTAACCAGCCAACTCTATTCCAATTAGTTCCTATATTTTCACCTTTTTCTGTTGTTGTATTACCAAGTTTTATATCACATTCGTAAATGTATGCAATTCCGTTATTATCTTTTAAAACAGAAGCATAATAATTAGCATATTTTAATTCTCTAAAAAAGAAAAAACCATTATCAGCACCAAGTTGTCCACTTGATTTATTTTCTCCATATCTAAATTGTTTAAATTTAAAAGAACTTGCATGATAACCTTTCATTGTTTTTTCATTTTTATTGAAATTTGGTTTTATATTATTTTTATTATCTTTATATAATTTTCTCGCTTCATCTTGAAGTTCTTTAGTATTATCCATTATAAATGTCCAATGATTACTACCATAATCTTTATCCGCAATTATCGTTTTATAATGTGCAAATGATGTAGTTCTATTTTTATAAACGGTATTGTTATTATTATCTTTAACAATTCTACCAATAACAATTTCATCACCTTTATTTATTCTACCATAATCTTTAATTAAATTAATATCGTTTAAATAAACATATTCTTCAACAAAATCATTTTCTTTCCATTTTCTTGCATTATCAATAAATGGTTGTAATTTAGATTTATCAAATTTATAGTTGTAATCAAAATCATTATCTGAATTTTCCACTTGTTCATTCAAATATTCACGTATAGTAGTTGCTATAAATTTGCGTAGTTTCATATCTTTCTCCATATATTTTACTTTATATATAAATATTCAAATTTTAAATTTCTTCCCACAAAAAATAAAACAAAAAGTTTCATCTCTCATATCAAAGTTTGTAGTATAAATCCGCACTGCATATAACAAGGTGTATAAGAAAGTTTGCTATCAACGATAGTGGTAATTTGAAAGTTTATACAAGCAAACCTTCTCATACACCCAATCGTTAGGTGCAATATTTTTTAATTTTTTTGCCACCCCACTTCGGTTTTTTCAAAACCGTTTGGAAAAAACTCGTTCATTGTTTTGCCACTTAACCACCATTGCATTGCAATCTCTCCGTTTCCATTCGTGGCACAAGTTAATTTCCATTGTGGATTTTTGCTCATTCCTTTTGTAATTGCTCGTTTAATCGCTTCATAATATTTTGGATAAAGTTCAAATTCTTTTTCTCTTGCACCTTTTCGGCTCACTAATGGGCAGCCAACGCAACCAAGTCTATTTGCTCCAGTTCCGTAATGTGGTGCAAGTTTTATTTGTTTTTCGGCAATAAATGAATAAACATCTTTATCAGTCCAATCGTAAATTGGATAAACGTGTTGGCTTCCTTTTTGCCATTTTCTATTATCGCATTGCACGTAATCTCTATTTTGTCGGTTCTTGCTTTCAGAACTACGAACACCTTCAAACATAATTTTACCAACCGAAACGTATTCTTTCAAAAATTCACAGCAATAGCGATTTAATCTTGTTGGTAATCCTTTGCGTTCAACTAATTGATAAAATGTTTCTTTTGGTTGCATTATTACTGTGTGTGGGTAATTATCTCTAATGTGCTTTATTGTTCCAATCGGGTCGATAGTTGTATTTGCATAAATTGAAGTATATTCGATGCCTGATTTTTGCAATAAATAATCAACTACGGCACTATCTTTACCTCCAGAATTACCTGCAAATAATGGTTTGTCGGTAGCGTTTGCAACCGTATGTATAAATTTTATTGCTTTTTCTTCTAAATTCATTTTTATTTCCCTCCCTAAAAAATTAAAAAATACAGACACCTAACAGCGTGTATGTTGCATTAAAACGACAACATACACGCAACCGTTAGCAAACATTATTCAGTAACATTTAGAATAACTATATAATTGTCAATTGGTTTATCTGTGTTAAAATGATACCATTTATCATTCTTTCTCTCAACAGGTATTTCCCAATGTTCTATATTATTTAATCCTTTAACTAAATATCCTTTTAACATATAACGTTTGCTAACACCAGCTATATTTAATTGCTGGTTATCTGTGCTATTTAAGTTTTGTTCTTTGTTCATAATACATCTTAATTTGATAGCTTAGTGTTTCAAAATCAGCAACTAAACATAGCTGTAAACGTTATGGTCAATTGTAAAAAACCGCCTCCGTAGTCTTTACCCTTTGACCTTGAATTAAGGCATTTAATCCTATTTCATCAAATGTGGTATTCTCTGCAAATCCACTCGTGTCCATTTCTCCACTATCACACCAAATTGTAACTATCACACTTTTCGGTATTGGATTTGTTTTAATAGGCAAAAATTTGTCTATATGTTCATTAATTTGTTCTGCTGTCCATTCCATCGCTCAAAATATTTAATTATTACATTTTACCTCGTATCAATATTTGTGCGTAATTATCGCACTGGTCATATACCTGTCCGTTATAGCACATTAAAACGATGCTATAACAGCAAATATATTTAATTTTAAAAATTTGGAACTGTCACTACAATTGGATATTTCTTCGGTTTATTGGCTGAAAAAAATTTACTTTCAGTCATATATTTACCAATCCATTGTTTAGTTCTATCTTCAACAATTTCATTAAATGCTCTATATTTTAGAACATCAAGTAAATTTTCTTCTGTTATTTTAATTGCCCATTTCATAATAAAATTTTTAAAACTATAATATATTTGCAACCGTTAGCATCAATTACCACATAAAACTATTACATTTTTCACAGTACCGTTGTTTGCCAAATATACTTTTTTTACTATGTTCTTCTTGTGTGCAATGTGGTAACTGTTCGCTTCGCACACTAACATCAGATAACAACAATTTTTCAGTGCTATTATCAATGTTTTTTGTTAATTTTTTACTTTTGTTTTTCATATTAAAATTCGTTTAAACTGCTGTTATCTGTGACCGTTATACACAATTGCTTTTTATATTATACGTAAATAATTAGATTTTGTTACGAGCAAATGTGCATAACAGCAAATATAACCAATGCTGTCAGTGCTTCGTAGCAAGATTTGCACAAGTTTTACCATAATTTTTATTTTTTTGCCCACGCACTTCAGTTTTTTCAAAACTGTTAAAGTTTACAATAAATGCGTCCAAAAGCTCAATGGAGAACCATGATAAAAAGTAGTTTCACATTCATTATTATATTTACCATTAATGGTTTTTGTTATTTCACCATCTTTGTATATTTCTACTTTAACAATATTTTCTACTGGAATATTTTTTAAACATATTTCACTATATCCACCATATTGTTCTTGTATACTTGACCATTCTAAGGGAGATAGTAGTGATAAATCGTCTTTTTTTATATATGTAAGCAACACATCCACTTCTTTTAAATTTGGCTCTTCACTAAAACCACATCCGTTTAAAAACTCCTTAGTTAAATTTGTTAGTTCATGTTCTGAGTAATCTTCTTCATTCCACTCCCTTTTATATTGTTTCAAATCATCAATTATTTCATCTTTATATCCAGAAATCCAAATATCACCACCAAAATGTTTATTTACATTATCCAAACAAACATAAAACAAAACACCATTTTTTATTGGATGTCTGTATGCATGTGCCGCTGATGTTTGCCCATTTGCATATGCACTTGCATATGATTTTGATATGGATAAATATACCAAATTTAAACCAAACCCAGTACTTCTTGATATATTTGGCTTAATTTTTAATTTGCCAAATTCTTCTCTAATTAATTTACGTATAAAATCTTCTTGTTTTGTAATCATAATATCCAGTTTTTTATATATAAATATTAAAAAATTAAAAATCCACCCTAAAAAATAAAAATTATTAGTGTAGTGTTTCAATCAAACATTTGTGGTAGCACTGGTTATATTTACAACCGTTATGTGGCATTAAGCACCACGCAACTTTTCGCCTCTCATGTCATCACAATTTTTTCTACCCCACTCAAGCACTTCCTCGTATGCTTTTTTCATATTTGGTTTTGCTTCATCATACACTTCTGCATTTTGATAACATCTACTACTTAACCCACAGAATATACGATAAAGTCCTTCTGCTGTTTCCTTGTCAAATTTTAATTCTTCCATAATAATTAACGCCACATAACAACGTGTATAAAACATTGCCTTTCGTGGTCTTTTTTAAGTTTATACTAATTTTATAATTTTGTTCATTTTATTAAGTTCTGTGTTGGCAACGTTTCATACACGCAACCGTTATACACAACATCCTTCTTTTTTTAAAATTTTAATGTTTTTATAAATTACTGATTCGCTCAAACCAGTTATTTTAATCAACTCCTTTACAGAAATACCTTTTTTATAATAAAGCTTGCAAATGTTTAAATTTTTTTTACAATTTTCTTTTTGGGATAATTTTTCAAATGATATATTATTCCACTTTCTTTTTAAAATAGGAAGTTTTAAATTAATAGCCAAATTTTTAATATATTTTGTAATTTCTATATCAGTTACATGACAAGACACTAAATTTCCATCATAATACGGAGTATAAATCTTATTAAATTTATCAGTAAAAGGACTTAACATTTTTATTATGTTTTCCTCCCAATTCTTGTGTACTTTAATTGTAATATAACCCCTTTTATTTATAGAACCATCTCCATCAATAAACCCTATTGCAATTGGAACTAATTCATCTTTTGTTAGTTTGTTAAAATCACAAGGAACATAAGTTTTGTTGTGATTTATTTTAAATTTTTTATATAAAAAATCCCATATTTCTCTAATTCCAACATACAAACTTGGTTTAGTCAAGTGTAATTTATAAATTTTGCTAATTTTTTTAAATGTTTAAAATCTTTTATTGCTAAATTAATTTGTAGTTGTTTGCTTTTTTCATTAAAATGACCATCTGCTAAACAAAATCCAATCCAATATAAACTTTCATTTGAACCGTTTATTAATTTGAATGGATTGGAAAAAGATTCTGATTCACGTTTTAACTTAAAACAAAATGCTTTTTGTTGAATTGCACTCCAAGATCTTCCTAATTTTTTTACAAAATCATCAACATTACCTTTTTTATAATTCTCTTTCAAATATTTTATCTCCTGAGTTTTCCATATTTTTTGTTCCCCATTTTTATGATTTACTTTAATTCTTTTTATTCCAAGTTTTGATGCTCTGCTCTGAATTCCAATCCACGTTCTTTGCAAGTGACTTATTAAATCTTTTTTATTTAAAGATTCGTAATTTTCAAACAAAAAATCATCTTCTTCTTTTTTCCAAATTGTTTTTTCCATATATCTATATTTTTTATATAAATATATGTAAATTTGGGAAATTATGAAAAAAATCATATTATCATCTACTTTCATTAATTTCTCTGTCTATTTCTTTAATTTTTAAACTCATTTTTTTGTCGAAAAGTTTTTTTCCTTTAGCCAGGGCTATTCCAAGCTTAATTAAACCTTTGTCATTAACAAATATTTTCGTAGGGACAATTGTAAAACCTTTTTCTTGTGTTTTGCTTTTTAGTTTTTTAATTTCTCTTTTAGTAAGAAGAAGTTTTCTATCTCTCTTTGGCTCATGCTGATCATAGCTTGAGTTTTTATATTCAGAAACGTGAATGTTTTTTACAAAAACCTCACCATCCTTAATATAACAATAAGCATCAGTAAAACTTACGGCCCCGTTCCTAATTGACTTCACTTCTGATCCAACCAGCGCTATTCCAGCCACAAATTCTTCTATAAAAAGAAATTCAAAGCTGGCCTTTTTATTCTTTATGCTAATATTATTTTTCATTTTCTAATGTTTTTTGATACATTTCGTATAAATAGTCTACAGGATGAGTTTTGTCAACAGAAGAATAATCCAACATTTTTTTCATCATTAGATCAATTATAAGAGCATGTTTTTCTTTTGGATATACTGTATTAAAGTTCTCTGCTATTCTTTTTGGTAAGTGTATAATGCACAGTTCAAACCAGCTAATTGGAGAGTTTGCTTGGGAACCTTTTAAAAACAACATTTTGTTATCATCATTAAACATTACTATCGTATCATACTCTGGAAACAAGTCTTTACTCATTTCCACCAATTTGCTTTTTTGTTCCTCAGTTAAATCCAGTGTTTTCATTTTTAAAATTATTCACCGTTTTCTTCTTCGTGTTTTCTCAATATTTCTTTTGCAATTTCCAAACTTAAATCCAGTTCTTTTTCAACAAGAGAAAATTGATCTTTTAATTTGAATCTAACTGATTCCTTTAAGTGTTCTTTGTTTAAAACAAGCATTAAGTTATTCATGAATTTTTTATTTAATTCTTCTAACATTGCTTTTTCCATTTTATCTTCATCAAGAGAATTTTCTTGCATTATTTTAAAATACTCAGAACTTGTTAAAAACAACTTGTCGTATTCAACCACTTTCTCAAATGAGTTCTTTGTTATTTCAATTATTCCTTTACAAAAATCATTATAAGAATATGGAGAAATAGATGGATCAACATGGTTTACCAGAGCATTAACTGAATTTAATTTCATTTTCCACTCGTCAAAGTTTTCAACAAAATTTTCCAGCATATTTTCCTCAATTCCGTTTTTTAAATTGGAAATCATTACTTTTTTAATTTCCTCAATCTCTTTATTATTCATGGATTTCATCTATTATTTTGTTAATTAACTGTTTTTTTAGAATTCTAGAAAAATTTGACAATACAATTTCAAATATAATTACAAACACTATATACAATTTAAACTCCAGTGGAATATTAAGAGCAACTATTACATAATAGAAAGCCCAATATAAAAAAAATATTCCAAATATAGCTGGTAAAAAAGCAAAAAGCACTCCAAAAACGGCTTGCTTTTTCATTGATTTGTTTTCTTTTTCAAGATCTTCCATTGATGTTGAAAAGTCTATTTTATTATTTTCATACTTTTTTCTTATGTCTGGTACTCTTTTTAAAGCATTCATCATTCCTGTCAAAATAAAAATAGAAGATAATGTTTTAAAAATTGCAAGGGCACATGCTAAACATATAAGTTGAATTGCAAAAAAACTTAAATTTACATTTAAAAACAAGTATGCAATCAAAGACCAAAAAATAATTAAATTAAAAATAGAATAGATAAAAAGATCTTTTTCCATTTTATACTCTCCTTTTTTAACAGTTTGATTATCTTCTTTCCAAGAATATGCCATTGCACAAGAAACAGAAATTATTACAAGAGGAATTGAAAACCAGTGAAAATTTGCCAAAAAAATAAACCACAACAGTACACTATAATTTAAAGTGGTAATTAATCCAGAGAAAATAGACCTCAATATAGGAATATTTTCTACATCTATTCTTTTAAGGAAACTAAACATTTTAAAAGTTTTTTAAAATTAATAATTTGATTCTTAGAGCTTGGAGTTTAAAAAACCCAGAAACATACAAATATGAAAAAGTAAATGCACTACTAATCCACACTAAAATATAAAAGAAAATAATTTTCATAATAGCTTTTTTTAATGTATACGAAATTTTAATAAAAAAGTTATTACAAACTTGATGCTTTATGAATTTCTAAACATTCTTCAAGGGTATTGGCAACATCTTTATCTCCAATTCTATGCTTAATATATCTTGGATGTAACAAAGAATATCCCTTTTCTGTAATGGAAACTCCATTACATTTTATTTCAGCGATTGCTCCCAAATACTTGCCTTGATTATTAGTAATTTCTTCCATGTCATCTTCCGTTATTCCACCTGCTGTAGACTTTAACAATCCATCATCGCTTTGTACCAGTAAAGAAGATATAACATTTTCGTTTTTGGTTCCTTTATCTCCGTAACTAAATCCAACAATTTTTAGATCTAACATTACTTCCTTCTTTAATTTTATTTGATATGATGGTTTTGAATCTACCCACAACCCATCTGCAGCTTTAAGAATTGTACCCTCCAAACCTCTCAACAAAACATCTTCAAAATGTTCCATTGCTTCTTCTTTATTTTTAACAATCCTGGTTTCGACTACAGATAACATTTCAAATCCAACCACAACTTTTTTAAGTTCTTCAAGCCTATCATCATAAACTCTACTGCAAGTTCTTGAGTAATATTCATCAAGGGTTAATAAGTCCCAGGAAGTTATTCTAATTAAATCCAAAGCTTCTCTATATGGCATGTGTTTAGATTCGAATTTCGCAATTTCTTTATCAACATTTTCACCTTTACTTTTTTTGTTTGCGATAGATATTAAAGATGTAATCATACCATTACTTTTGTATCTTTCAACGTTATCCATAGTTAATTCACAATTCAAAACACCATCTGGTAGCATTTTCAATTCTTTAAGAAATTTGGGATTTTCAAGATTTGTTGGTTCACCTTGTCGTGAGACCATTTCAACATCTCCATCGCTAATTGTAACGTTAATGTATTGACCGTCAAGCTTTAGTTGACTGTAAACTTTTTTGAATTTCTTAAATAATTTATCAACCAGATCTCTTGAATATGCTTTACATCCCTGATATCCTACTTTTTCAATCAAATCCGTCCATACTTTATTTAGCATTTTTGTTTCAAGTCCAATTTTCGGCTTTTTTTCGATAATACGCTCAATTATATAAGCATTTTCTGGAGACAATGATTCTAAAGTGTTTGACAAATGAGAAATAGCGGCATAACCAGTAAGTTCTCTGCTACTTAATTTTGACAATCTTTCTAAGGCAGATTCCAAAGTTTCATTTTGTCCAACATTTATATATTCTGGGATTGTTTTTATGTAAAATTTTACTCTTTTTGAACAGGCCATATAAAGAACTCTTTTTAAAAGTTCATTATCCTTATAAGAATCAAGAATTTCCATTTTTTTAATAGTCGAGCTTTCAGCCGCTATTTCGTCAAATATTTTTTTAATCATAATGAATGTTTTCTAATTTATACGAAAAATTATACAATTTGTTTGATTTAAATGCAAAAATAAATTATATTTATTAAAAAACAAAATTTATTATGGAGAAAATCAGGAAAATAATAAAAGAAGAATTACATGCTATCTTAGAAATAGAAAAAATAACAAACGAATTGGCTCCTTATTGTATGAAAAGAATTAGTTCTGAGAAAAATTATGCAATTCAATATAAACAAAAAACAGCAGGAACTTCTTTTACTGTACAAGAATTAAATTTATCTCATAGTGCATTTGTTAATTTTTTGATTATTAATGTTGAATTTAAAAAGGAAGCCGACAATAAAGAAATAAACAAAGTTGGCGGAAGTTACATAGAAGAAAGTATTGACCAAGAAATTGTAAATGGAATTATAAAATATAACGGAGAAATTAAATTAAAACTGTATAATTGGGATTACAACACCGATTTAACCCATCAAATAAAAAATGTTCTTGACCATGAGTTACATCATTTTTTTGATGATATAATAACATTTAACAAGAAAAAAACTACAAAATTTTTAAATTCAGTCAATCGTATGACAATTGATATTTCCCAAAAGTTATTAGAAAAATATCCAGAATTAAAAGATTTTACAGAGATATTTTATTTAAATCTCTCAAAAGAAAGAAATGCAAGAATTCAAGCAGTAAATTTTGAGGCCAAAAAATACAAAGATCAGACATTGGATGTTATCATTGAAAAACTCGGTAAATTTGCACCATTTAAAGATTTCCAAAGAATGGATAAATTTGATGTAAATAAATTAAATTACATTCCGATTGAAGATAGAAAAAAGTTTATAGAATTATTTAACATTTCTTTGAATTATAACAGAAAAAAATTTAATATATCAGCAGAAGAAATAAACTATCCAAAAGAACCAGACAAGTTTTTTGGTTTTTGGAAAGAGCAATTTAAAAAAAATTCACAAAAATTGTTTAAAGACTCAATTTCTATTGCAAAAAAAATGGCAAACTCTCCAATTAAAGAAAATTGGAATTATAAGTTTGATGATGATTTGAGTCTTAAGTCTATGGAAATTTTGTTTAATTATCATTACAGAAGCACAAAAATGGAAATAAACAAGTCAAATGATGATAGAATAAAATATTATACTAAAGTTCTTTAAATTAAATCATCTTTTTAATTTGTTTAACAATTTCATTAATCATATCTTTTTCATTGGTTATAATTTCAAAGTCTGGATTTGTTAACTTAAATTTATATGTAATATATCTTTGCCCTTCGAACCCTTTATCTGCACCAACTATAATTTTAACATATTTTTGTTGTGATTTTGTCCACCACTCTGATATTTCCCACCTAGTTGTTTGAGCAAAGCTTCTTCCTTCAATTTTTTCAACTTCTTTTGCCAACCAAAACACTATTATTCCTTGTTTAGATGCTTTTTCTAAATATTCACTTTCCCAATTTACTTGTTCTTCGTAAACAAAATCTTTTTTACTAAATTCTCCTAACCTTTTTGGACAGACCAAAATTATATTTTTATTTGTTTTTACATTTTTCAATCCTTCTTGAATCTTCTCTAAAAAGTTTTCATGCCAATTTGCGCCTTGAATTGGTCCTGCTAAAAACACAACAATGTCTTGGTTTTCTTCAAATGTAGATACTTTATATTGTTCTGGAGCTCTTAAAACCTGCACTGTTCCGACCCTGTGTTTAATGTTTGAAATCAACTCGCCAACAAAAACGTTTTGATCATAATGAACTCTAATTCCGTTCATTTGAAATTTAATTAGTTCTTCAGAAACGGGAGTAAAATGCCAAATATCTACGCCAACATTTACAGAATTCCTTTGAACTTTCCATAGCCCATGAATATGTCCAACAATATTAAACACATTTTCTTTTGCATTGGTTGGAAAATGGTTCAAGTACACTTTTTCTCCACCAATTTCAATTTCCAACTCATCATAAACTTCATCGAAATATTTTAACAACATTTTGTCGTTAATTTCAAAATTTGCTGTTCCTCCATTTTCTTTCGAAATATCGTAATTTCCTTTAATTAATATTTTTTTACCATTTAACTGATTTAAAATATCTAAACCATCTTTGTCCATCGATATGTCTCCCAAGAAATATGTCAAATCATTTTTCCCAACGGTTTTATTAAATACATCTTTTAGGTGTTCATTAACTTCTTTTTCGTTTTTAAAGATTAAATCACGACCATATAAGTTTAATCTATTATCGTTTATATGCCAGTCACTTGTAAAGAATATTTTTCTTTTACTTTTTTGTTCTTCTAACATTTTTTCCCGAATTTGTTTTTTTACAATTTCTACAACTTGCAATATTGTTTTCATATTTTTATTTTTTTAAATTATTATTTTTTATAAAATTACTTAATGTTGAAGGTCTTAAATTTAGTTCTTGACAAATTTCTTTATTTTTTTTACCACTTTCTAATAAGTGTATAATTTTTATTTTGTTTTTTTGTGCCTTTTCATTTCTGCTAATAAAATTTAAATCAATTTTATCCCACTTTCTTTTCATAAAAGGAATATTTAGAGAAATCGCCTTTCTTTTTATTCCTTTTAAGACAACTGAATTTGATATGGCAAATTCTGCATATCCACACCCATTAATTCTTGCACTTGGCAATTTAAAAGTAAAATCCTTATATAACACTTCTAAAAAATATTTTAATTGGCTTAACCAACTTGAATGGCATTTTACTCTTAAATTACAGTCTTTTCTTTCGTGCAAAGTGGTTATACAGCCATCTCCATCTATGAATCCAATTATTAAACTAAATATTTTATCACATTCTTTTATAGAAGTTAAATTAGGAGGACAATACGTTTTATTACTTCCAATATCATATAATTTTGTTATTCTATCAAAAATTAAAGAGTCTCTCCCTCCTATTCTAAAAGATTTAGTTTTTTTGTTGTAAGATATGTTTTCAATATTTAAAAAATCTTTTAATTTTAACAGGTGTTGCTTGTCTTTTTTAGACAAAGCTATTACAATTTCTTTAGTACTTTTAAAGCTTGCATCTGCAAGTAAAAATCCGAGCCAATAATATTTTTCTAAATTTTCATCTAATAATTTCTCAAAATTACATTTTTTATTATTTTTTGCCATATCTTTTTCTTATAAATATGACAAAATAAAATTAATGTGTATCAGGGGTGAAACTTTTTCCAATAGGTTCCATATACTATTTTTTTAAGTTTTTATAAAATAAAAATGCCCGTAATTCAATTACAGGCAAATTTAATAAAAAAAATTCAATTATCAAAATTAAACTTTTTCACTTTTTATAATTTTTGTTTGATTATCATTAAAAACAACAATTTCTTCACCAGTGCCATATTCAATTATTATTGCATCATATCCTTCATTTTCTAAACACTTAGATATTTTAATAGCTCCAAACTTGTCAGATATAGAAAAAAAATCTATCATTCTTGTTTCTTCATTTTTCACATCTGAATACCCAAAGTCTGCTCCTCCTTTAGTTAGGATATCAATGTATTTTTGTACTTCTGGGTTAATTAAATTCCTGTCAATTTTCCCGTTTTCTTGGTTCATTTTATATTCTGAATATTTTTCATAATCTATTTTATACGGGTTTTTAACATCTAATTCTACAGTTAATATATATCCATCAGAACCGTTAGCATAAGTTTCTGCAACTTTTTTATCTGTTGAGAAATATAAACCTCTACCAAAATCTCCAGCATTGTTTTGAGACCCAGATTTTTCTAATTTAAACTTATCGAATTTATGCGGAGTTCCATGATAAGCAATAATCTTCTTTTTGACACCAGCCAACTCTTGTAATCTGTTTTTGTAATTTTCAGTTATCATATTTATTTTTTATATAAATATTTGAAATTTTATATTACAAATTTAGAGTATTTTTTTATTTCATTTAGAAACTCATCTTCCATTTCTCCGTGATAATAATGTGTGTCTGGTCCATTATCATAAATCATCACTGCGCATTTTATATTATAATAAATCTCGTCTAATAATTGTTCCATATAGCTTCTATATTTAGGATTGCCATATTCGGTCACAACTTCTTTGTCTGCAAATAAGTTTATAGCTTGAGAAACAATTTTATGCCTTGCTTCTAGACTCATTCTCTTTGCTCTACCAATCCAATAATTAAAGAAATCATCTGGATTATCAATTATTTTTATAGAATTTACATTTCCTTCTTTTGAAAATTTTAAAAGATATTTGTTAAAATCATTAACAAAATCTTCTTTTATAAATTCATCCAAATTTAAAACCCAATGGGGTTTAAACTTTTGTACTTTTAAAAAATCTCTGAAAACAGATAACTTATTCAACTCTCTTAAAACTTCATCATGTGTCTTTGCATGAAAATTTAATTTAAGATTTTTGATTTGAACATATGCTTCATGCACTCTTGCATCCACTTCTTCAGGTAAACTTAAATAGAAAATATCCATAAACCTTTCAAATTCATCTATTCCATCAAAAAATTCTAAATTTTTCATTTTATTTCTGGTATTGTATAAAGCTTTTGAATAATTATTTGAATCAATTGTTGTTATATGTTGAAATGAGTGAAATAATTCATGTGAAAAAACCTTTTTTATATCATTTTTTAAGTCTGTTTTATAATCCCAATTAATTATGTAAATTTCAAATTTTACAAAATACCTAAATTCATTTCTAATAAAATCTTGTCTTAATTTTATTAACCTCCCTGAAACACGGTTTATTTTATTACTTTTTTCTTCATCTGGAATTATATCTATTCTAATTTCCCATATTTTAGATATTTTTCTATCTTCATCAGACATTTTTTCATCTATACGCAAATTGTCTTCACTTCCTAATTTTTCTTTTTTTTGTTGAAATTTGTTTGTTAATATTTCCATTATTCTTCTCGAATACTTATCTGAAATATTATCCAGCGGAAGATAATGACCCAAAACTTCTCTAACTAATTTTCTGAATTTATTTTGCATGTGTGCTTTTAATGATAAATATTTTTAAATTATAATGACAATAATATACAAAAATTTTTCTCTAATGTCAATATCCTAAACAATATTATTTAAATTATATTTTGTTTTTGTTATATTTATATAAACATCATTGGAATATGAATAAAATTAGAAAAATAATTCAAGAAAAAGTGCATGTTGTTCTTGAAATTAAAGAAATCGTAAAAAAACTTGCTCCATATTATATGAAAGAATTTTATAAAATGGTGCCCAATATAATTGAATATAAACAAAAAACATATTGGACTACAATTCCTGTTTCTGAATTATATCTATCCAACAATGCTTTTGTAAATGAGCTAATGATTACAATATATTTCCACAAAGAATCAACTGAAAATGTCGAAAACATTGTTAGTGGTCAATTTTCTGAAGAAAGCATAGATCAAGAAATTGTTGATGGAATTGTTAAGTATAACGGTGCAATAAATTTAAGAATACACAATTGGGATTATAAAACAAACTTAGAAGAACATTTAAAAAGTGTGTTCTCTCATGAATTACATCATTTTTTTGATGATATTGTGACATTTAACAAAAAGAAAACAACAAAAATTTTAAACTCTGTCAATAGAATGACATCAAATTTCTCTTTAGAATTATTAAATAAATATCCAACACTAAAAGATTTCACAGAAATATTCTATTTAAATCTTCCAAAAGAAAGAAACGCAAGACTTACTCAGCTGTCTGTAGAGGCAGATAAATACAAAGGGAAACCAATAGATTTTGTAATAGAACAGCTTGGACACTTAACTGCATTTAAAGATTTCCAAAGAATGGATAAATTTGATGCTAATAACCTAAAAAACATTCCATATAATGACAGAAAGCAATTCATTGATTCTTTTAATCTATCTTTAAACTATTCTAAAAACACCATGAATATTTCCTCAGAAGATCAAAATTACCCCAAAGAACCAGATAAATTCTTTGAATTTTGGCAAAGACAATTTAACAAAAATGCAAAAGTGTTATTTAAAAAATCCATTAACATAGCAAAATTTTTAAGCAAAGAAAAAATTAATGAGAACCACATTAATTTATTAGAAACAAAATTAAATTCTACTTCATTAGAAATACTTTTCAATTATGGTTTGGATAATATAGGCATAGAAAAGAATACACACTCTGACCGAATTAAATTTAAATAAAACATGAAAAATATAGAATTAACAAATCCAGTTGTTGAACCAGATAAAAAAACAAAAGAACCACAAACCCCAACCGTTCCACATAGAAAAAGAAAGTTGGTTCCAGATAAGTGGCCAGAGGAAACACCAGGACCAAAACCAAAAGCATAAAGAAATGGCAATGAACATAGAAGATCCTGAATTTGATGAACCTCATCCATCAGTCAGAAGTGGAATCGAAGGTGGAAAAAAAACTGCCTTTTCAGATTCTGAGTTTTTTAAAGGAGGAGATCCCGATTATTCAACTTTAGAAAAAATAGGAAGCGAAGAGTTTAATAAAATCATTAGAGATATTAAACCATTGGGAAAAATGAACACAATGGAAATAATGAAAGCTTTTCAATTTATGTCATCAATAGAAATGCAGCATAAAGAGGCTTTAGAATCTTTGGCAATTAGAAAAATAAAAGAACAATTTGGTCTTCCAGATGAAGTTTCTGATAAATTAGAAGCTAAATTGGTTAGACAAGTTAATAAACCAAGTAACGATACAGACAATTTAACTCAGGAAGTAGCTCAAGATTTACAATTTACAGAAGAAGAAAAAGAAATTATAAAAAAACATGTAGAAAAAAGAAAAATTCAAAATGCTTTAATTATAGGGTCGGGTTTTCGAGCACATTCTACATTTATGTCTATAAAAAAAGAATTAGATGCTATTGATCAAAGATTGTATCCATTATATGAAAAAACAATGCCAAATGTTGCTTTATTTATGTGGAAATACCCATTTGAAGATGTGATGGGATCAGCACAAATGATGGGTCTTTCTAAACTGAAAAAAGACGAAAACAACAATGTAAAAGCTGAAGCTGTGGCAACAATATTTCCAATTCTTTTACACGAAACACCAAAAGCTGCAATAGAACTTTTGTTTGCAAATTATTTAATTAGTCTTACAGAAAGATTTGGTGCAAACGTATCTTCTGAAATAATAAAACAATCAGATGTTTTTGAAGAAGAAATATGGCATAAACGTATTGGGCCAACTCTTTGGAAATATTTACACGATGCTATTGATTATGTAATTGTTCATGAAAAAGAAAGTAATTACACACTGGTTGCATATTTACTTAACGATATCTCAATGATGGAACCAAATGAATTTATAAGTTTTATGAACGATTTAGTTTATAATGGACAGAAAGCAATAAACAACATTAGCCAAATGGTTGACAACATCGAAAGAGATTTATCATCTGAAGAAGCTGTTCCAGAAGAAACAGATGAGGAAAATCTTAATACAACCACACAACAATTAGGAGATGAATTATCTCAATTGTCACAAGCAGCCGCAGAAAAACAAGAAACAACAGTAAATACTCCAAAAAACTTTGAAGATATGTATTTAATAGAACTTCAAGACGAACTTAAATCTGCTGTTTCCGAAGAAAGATATGAGGATGCCTCTAAGCTAGTTAAAATAATTAAAACAAAAACATAAAACAAAAGCCAGGCAAATCCTGGCTTTTTTATTTTGTTGCAATATCACCAAAATAACTTAAATCAATATATGATTCCTTTGTGTTTCTTATAAACTCATCTGCATCAACATACATCGTTTTAAATATATCAGAACTATACTCTTTTTCAGTATTTAAATCTTTTAAAATTATGTGAAGTTTATCGTCACACAAAGTTAGAGAATGTCCCTTAAATTTAACTTCACTTCTTAAATTGTAAAATGCGTGAAGACACATTTCGTAATTTTGTTTTACAGTAAGCCTTTTTCTTTTTTTTGATGAATTTAACAGAGAACTCATAATGGAATATATATTATGTGATTTAAATAATCTATGACATCATCAGCAGATTCGGTAATTAAATATTCCCAATTAAATTCAATTTCAAATCCTTGCTTACTAAATTTACCAATAAAATAATACCCATCAGTTTTACTCTTTTCCATAAAATAGCCTTTAAATTTCAACTCACTCTTCAAACTCATTAATTTCATTAAAGTTCTGTTTGAATCGAACCTGTAGTGATTGCTAATTATAAGATTACTCATTTTTATTTTGTTTTAATACAAAAATACATTATATTTATGAAAAAACAAAAATTATATGGCAAAAAAGGAAACAAAAAGGCTGGATATTGTTTTAACCCCAGAGATAACAAAAAAATTAAATGAAGGAAACTACAACAAAACAAAACTGATTATAAGTCTTTTAGAAAAATATTTGTTAAAAAATGTTAAAAAAGACACGTAACTTCCGTGTTTTTATTTTTTCTTCCTATTTATAATAAACAAATAAAAACTTATATATGGGACGAAAAAAATTATCATCAGAAGAAAAAAGACAAGATTTAACCATTTATCTTCCAAAAGAGCTTTTTTATAAACTCGAAGAGTTAGAAGTTAAAAATAAATCTAAGTTCTTTAATTGGTTATTAGAGGAATATTTCACAAGTATTGAGAAAGGAGGATGTAATGTCTAAAAAATTAACGCAAGAAGAATTCATTTGCAAAGCAAAAAAAATTCATGGAAACAAATATGATTATTCTTTAGTTGATTATAAAGATATAAAGAAAAAAGTGGAAATAATTTGCACAACACATGAAAAGTTTTCCCAATCTGCTGAGTTACATCTAAGCGGAAGTGGATGCCCAAAGTGTGCTGGAAAAAATAAAACAACGGAAAAATTTATAAAAGAATCAAAAATTATACATGAAAACAAATATGATTATTCTTTGGTTGAATATGTTGGTTCAGAATCTAAGGTAAAGATAATTTGTCCAATTCATGGAATTTTTGAACAAACCCCACGTGGTCATTTATATAAATATGGTTGCTCAAAATGTGCAAAGAATGTAAAAATGACAATTGCTGATTTTATAAAAAAAGCAAATAAGGTACATTCCAATAAATATGATTATTCATTCGCAATTTATAAAAACAGCAAAACTAATCTTAATATATCTTGCCCTATTCATGGTATATTTAAACAAACCCCATATAGACATTTGTCTGGGAGCAAGTGTCCAAGATGTGTTGGTGGAGCAAGAAAAACAACAGAGGAATTTGTTGAAGATGCTAAAAAAATACACGGGAATAGATATGACTATTCTTTAGTTGATTATAAAAATAATAAAACAAAAATTAATATTATTTGCCATATTCACGGGGAGTTTTTTCAAACCCCATCTGACCATTTAAGTGGCAATGAATGCCCAATTTGTTCACTATCAAAGGGAGAGAAAAAAATAAATGATATTTTTAAAAAAAACAATATTATTTTTATACCACAAAAAAAATTTAATAATTGTATCTTAAAAAGAGAATTGCCATTTGATTGTTATCTTTCAGAAATTAAATGTTGCATTGAATTTCATGGAGAGCAACATTTTAGGCCGATTGAGTTTTTTGAAAGAAAATGTAGTTTTTCTAATCAACAAAAGAAAGATAAAATAAAAGAAAGGTACTGCAAACTTAATAAAATTCCTTTAATCATAGCGTTCAAAAAAGATTCATCAAAAGATAAATTTTTTTTTGTAGACTTATATGATAATTTCAATAAAGATATTATAAAAATATTTTTAAAAGAAGGATTTGCACAATGTTCAATAAAAGAATATGAATTGTTTAAAAACAATTCTCACTAATAGTTTTTAATTTTATTAATTCTATTAAACTTGTTTGCCTTTGATTATCTTTAATGTTATTTGTTGCTATTTTCAAAGCCTTTCTTTCTCCAACAAAAGTAACTAAATTTTTTCCTCTTGTTATTAATGTGTAAAGCATACTTCTATATAAAAGAGGATAGTGCGCCATAGACAACACTGCTATTACGATGTCACACTCACTTCCTTGATATTTATGACAACTAACAGCATATGCTAATTTTAATTGTAATAAATCACTTCTTTTATATTCAACAACTTTATTTTCATATTCAAATTCTATTAAAGCAGATTTTTCTTCTAAATTTATTTTCTTTATTATACCTATTTCTCCATTAACTGTTCCAATGTCATAATTGTTAATACACTGTATAACAACATCATCCTCTCTAAAATTTCTAAATTTTAAGTCTAATTCGTTTTTTTCTTTAGAAGAAGGATTTACTATTTCTCTTATTGTTAAATTGATATTGTCACAACCGCAATACCCCTTATTCATTGGAGATATTATTTGTATTTTTTTTCCTGGATAATATTTTGGAATTATTTCTAAATACAATCTTTTTATCATTTCTAAAAAATCACATCCATATCTTAAAGAATTCCACTCTGGATATTCACTAAAAGATTTTTTTTCCTCAAAATCTCCAGATTCTATAAATAAACAATCTACCTTGTCTTCTGTCCATAACTTTGGATTTTCTAATGGAGAATCAATTATTGGCTCTTCTCCTTTGAGAATTTTATTTGCCGAACTAATAATTTCAGAAATTTTTCCATTTGATTGTCTAAAGGTTTTTGTTAGTCTAAAAACATTAACACATTTTCCTATAATTAAATCTTTAAAAGGATTTCCTGATCCAATTGGGCTAAGTTGTTGATAATCTCCGCTAAATAAAACACAACAATCTTGTGGTAATGCCTTAAGTAAAGAATTCATCAATTCAATATTTATCATACTTGATTCGTCTACAATTAAAAAACCAACACACAATTGGTTTTTTTCATTATGCAAAAAACATTTGTTAAAATGGTCATATCCTAAAAGTCTATGAATTGTAGTAGCATTGTATCCAGTAGATTCTATTACCCTCATCGCTGATTTTCCTGTTGGGCAACATGCTGCAAAATCTATTTTAAATTTTGTTAACAAATCAAAAATGCTTTTTAAAACAGTTGTTTTTCCTGTTCCAGCAGAACCAGTTAATATAGAAACTCCACCGTTTTTTAATATTCCCAATACTGATTTTTTTTGTTCATCACTTAAATTAACAATTTCACCACTCAAATATTCTTCTATAATGTGATCTTCTAAATTCAACATAGCATCTTTTAATATATCAATTTTATTTACCACACTTCTTTCAGCATAAAATATTTCATTAGAATAATATCTTTCTTCATTGTTTATTTTTGATAATTTAATTTCATTATTATCAATTAATTTAAATAAAACTTCATCGATCTTATCTTCTATTGCAACTCCTAAAATTTTTATTCCTCTTTCTAATATTTGGTTGTGATATAAAAAACAATGTCCTTCTCCGTTTTCGCTTTCATTTAAAACATATTTAATTCCAGCCGATATTCTTTCTTTACAATCTTTTGAAAACCCTATATCTAATGCAACTTTATCTGCATATTTAAATCCTATTCCATCGATCTGAGTAAGAGAATAAGGGTTAATTCTTATTTTAGAAACACAATCTCTTCCAAAAAACTCGTATATTCTACTGGAAAATAGCGTGCTTATATCGTAAGATGTTAAAAACAACATTATTTCATTTATTTCAGTATTCTCAGCCCACGATTTTTTTATAACTTCTAATTTTTTCTTTGATATTCCAGGAACTTCAATTAGTTTTTCAATATCTGTTTTTAAGACATCATAAGCATTACCTTTAAAGTGCTTTACAATTTTTGAAGCCAACACAGGCCCAACACCCTTAAAAAATGAACTGGACAAATATTTAATCATAGCTTCATTATTCGAGGGTGGGATTTCAATAATATTTTCTGCCTTGAACTGAGTTCCAAATTTTGAATTGCTTATCCATTTCCCGACAAACTCATAACTTATACCCTCCACTATTTTTAAGTGATTAGCTGTAATTGTACAAATTTTTTCATTATCTTTTCTTAAAACACTTAAAACATAGTAAGCACTATCACTATTAGAATATATAATCCTTTCAACTGTTCCCGTAATCTTTTCTTCCATCTTTGTCTTTATCTCTGTTTTCTTGTTTTTAAATCTTTCATAAGCACCTGAGTAGTTTGGATTACAATCTCTACAAGTCCAATTGTCCCAAAACTCTTTGTATTCTTCATATTCAGAATTTTCCACATCCCAACACAAGGCAATACCACAATCATTACACATTGGAGTAATGCTTCCAGGAATTGTACTATTTGTAATTACAACTCCCATTTTTATCCACTATATGCAGTAAAGCTATTGTTACAAGCATTACATCTCAATAACAATGCGTATTGTCCATAATAAGCTGAAAAATTTTTTGACTCTCCACATTTACAAACAATATCAGACCCTTGTTTTGCAAACTGTACGTTAAATTTTTTAGAAATTTTATTTTTTAGCTCTTCGCCACCATCAAACCACAACAAAGAATAACTGGTAAAACTTTTAATTCTATTTTTATTCTCATAATCATAATTAGCCAAATAAAGAAGCCCATCTTGCTCATAGAATTTGTAGTCTTTTTTCTTATAGTATTCACCAGCTTGTGAAACTAAATAATCGGTAATGTATTTTCTATATTTCATATTTTATTTTTTCTTTTGATTTTAAAAATGCTTCTCCTTCACACCCAATTCTACCACAATATTCACATGGGTGAGATTTGTGAGCCCAACAAGCAATGTGTTTACATGGAACTCCACTTTCATAATGCTTGTAATTAGCAACACTTAATCCCATCCATTTTGTTTTTTTTATCCATTGAAATGCTTCATTTAAATTTTTGAAATTAGCAAAAGAACCTTTAGTTTGCATACCCCATTGATACTCGTTGTCCTTTTCGTTTATAAGAATATATGGTTTATTTAAAGCGTAAGCCACTCCCATTTCCCATGTACTACCATATCCACTGAGATTCTTAAAAGAAATATATGCAATTACTGCGTCGCACTCTTTAAGCATTTCAACTTCCATCTCGAACCAATTTTGAAAATTTTTACCAGTTAAAGGATCTTGAGCGTTTCGAGGGTCTAACCAAATGCAATTATCTATAATATTTGCAACTTTATCTCTCCAGTTACAAAAACCCCCAGCTAAGTAAATTTTTTTCATAATATTTTATTTTTCACTTTTAAACATAATTAAGTAATCAGGAGTGTCTAAACCAAAAGCACTATATAGATCAACATACCATTTTCCTATTTTGTAATCGGCATAATTAACTATTTTAAATTGATGATAAAGATTTTGATTCTTCCATAAAAATAACAAATTTCCCCACAATGTTTTACTGCAGGGAAATTTTTTTTTGAATTAATTAAGACAATTCTTCTACAATAATAGCAAGTTGTCCACAAGCTGCACCATTTTCAACTTCCGCTGATGTTGCAATCGCAACGGCAAATTCATAACCGTTTTCTTCGAGCTGATTTTTGATCTCTTTATTCATATATATTAAATTAAGGTTTTACCATCAAATCCGAACTTTAAATTTTCGCCATCAAAAACAAGAGAATTAAGAACTTCTGTCCTCAACATAAAACATCTATTGTAAACTTTTACAACTTCATTGTTTATGTTTTTTGGAATATACAAATAATTTTTACATTTACAAGAATCTAAAAAATTCCAGCTCCTTGAATTATACATTCTTTTGTTTTTAAAATTTAGTTCAGAAAAATCTATAAACTTATCTTTGCAAAAGTCGTTAATTTTCATCAAAGAAACAAATCCTACGTCATAAATTTTTACATTATTTGCAAATTCAAGGTATTTATATACATTTTGAACTGAATCAATATATCCTTTTATAAGATTACAGCTTAAATGAAGTTTTTCGCTTTGCTGCCAAAAAACATGTTGAATAGCTTCTATATGTTTTTCTGAAATAGACTTGAATCCCAGTATTTCATTGTTCTTTTTATCGTTGTAGTGATGCCTACTTAAAGAAATACTATCAAGCAACATGCTTGCTCCATCTTTAAAAACATCCAACAATTTATATCCATTAGTGTTCATTACAAAAAACGAATCTGGACACTTTTTTCTTACAATCTTCATTATTTTATATAACTTATCCAAATTCATTGTTGGCTCTCCACCAGTGATTGAAATTTTATTAACTGGAGATTGTTTTTTTAATTCCTCTAAAACAAGTTTAAATTTTTCGAAATTAAAATCATTAGCCACATCTTGAAAACTGCAGAACTTACATTTTGCATTACATCCTTTTAATTGAATGTACAAATTCACATAAGGTTCTTTGATTTGTACTGGTTCAGCACCATTTAAAGAACAGCTGTGAGATTTTAATTTTACAATATGACCAAACAAATTTGTTTCCATAAATTAACAACTGCTTCTTGGGTATCCTCCACGTCCGCATCCATCATCTACAAACGTTGGGGCTATGTTGGCTTCTTTTTTTAACTTTTCAATTTCTTTCATCAGTTTTCTCACCTCTTCTTCTTTTTTTAACAATTCCTGTTGCAAATCGTAAGTTTTATTAAAAGACTCCAAAGATTGTTTTGCTATTTGCCCAGTTTTAACAAGAGATTTTTCTGCAATAGCAATGAAAGATTCAAAACTGCTGCCTGAGTTTTTCTTTAGCCAGAATGCATAGTATTCTTCTAAAAAAATTAATTCATCATTTTTTTTCATAAAATATTATATTAAATTTATACCTTCAATCACACCACTTCCCAAATGATTCTTATCAGAAGTAACATTTGGATTTATGGGACTTAACTTAATAAAAAACTTGTCTTTATCAAAGTAAGATTTTATTTTTTCAATATCAAAATCACCTTCGTTAACCAAAGTCAAATTCAAAGTAGTCTTAAGATTACTCATGGTTCTTATTTTTCCCAATTCAGAAACAGAAACCTTTTTATTAAAAGGAATAAGCCAATTTCTGTGAGTTTCATCCAAACTATGAAGACTTATTTGTAATGTTACATTATTTTTTATCCACGAATAATCGGCACCTTCAATTCCAATTGTTGAAACATAATGATGTGTATTGGGATATTTGGCAGAAATAACAGTTATAGCCTCTTTAACGGCCTCAATGTTTAAAAAGGGCTCTCCACAACGAGTATAATTAATTTTGAATTCCTGGCTATCTAATGGGTTAAATTGGGGGTTTTTTTCTATAACGAACATTACCTGATCAACAATTTCTTTTGAAGTTAAGTTTCTCCATTTTTTCATTTGACCCGTAGCACAGAATTTACAACGGACGGGACATCCTGACATAACTGAAACTCCAACTAAATATCTTTCCAATCTACTTCCAACATTTTTATTATTCAAAAAATTCTGATGTTTTCCTATTGCATCTTTTGTGTAAAAAGGAAGAAAAGTGTCAGTTGTTTCAATTAACATCCCATCTTCAAGCTCAAGACAATAAACACTGCCGTTGGCAAAATTTTTAAATTTTCTTGTTTTCATAAAATTATATTAATTTTAATCCTTCTTTTAAACCAGCCTCCAAAGCCTCTTCATAACTATTACCGAAAACAAATGGTTTTCTACCAATAATGTGATATTCCCATTTATTTACTTCTCCTTCGTTAAAATATACCAACAATATTAAACCATGTTTTTCTCTTAACCATTTTTGTAAAATTGATTGAGTCGGTGCTAGATACCATTTGTATTTATTTTCTTCAGAAAGTGTCCCAGCATAATCTGATTCCAGTCCAAAAAAGTGATTACTATTTGTTCCACATTTTCGAAATTCTACTTTTTCTGTGTTATCTAAATAATAATCAAAGAAAATTGTTTCGTTGTTCCTTGTGTCATTCATTGCACGTATGGATTCTTTTGTAATAGAATTAAAACCCTTACTTCGAGATAACTTAGCTGTTTCAAATGATATATAAGTGTCTTCCATAAATATTTTTATACAATATACGAAAAAAAACACAAAAAGTTTCTATTTTTTATTTTTTTTGTTATATTTATATATAAAATGATATACATATGAAAAAAATTAAAACCTTCTTAATAAGAATAGAGGCAGAAAAATTAAAAGAATACAATTTCTTATGCAAAAAACACGGATTAAACAAAAGCCAAAGATTTAGAAATTTTATAGAGTCTGAAATAAAAAAATTAAAAAATTATGATATTGTCTAAAGAAGTTGAAATTAATGTAAATCCTGCAAATTATAAACACTTATTAAATCTTGGATATACTGAATTACACACTAATTGTAAAATAACTATTCCAGTTGATCATTTGCAAAAAGGAAGCACAGCAAATATTATAGTTAAATGCGATATTTGTGGAAAAGAAAAACATTTAAGCTATTATAAATATATAAAGAATATTTCAAATTTAAACATTTATTGCTGTAGCACTAAATGCTCACAAATCAAAGTAAAAACAACATCTTTGAAAAAGTTTGGGGAGACAAGTTTTAGAAAAACAGATGAGTATACAAAAAAATATAAAAATTCATGTTTAAAATTATATGGCGTGGAAAATGTTTTTCAAAACGATGATGTAAAGAAAAAAATTAAGCAAACTAATTTAAAAAAATATGGAGCAGAAAATGTAGCAAAAATTGAATCTAAAAAAGAAAAAATGAGAAAAACTAATTTAAAAAAATATGGAGTAGAATATTCTGCGCAAAATGAAGAAATCTTTAATAAAACACAAAAGACAGCATTTAATTTAAAACTTCATGAAAAAACCAATCTTTATTACAGGGGTACTTATGAAAAACATTTTTTGGATTTTTATTTTGAAAATAACATTCCAGTTAAAAAAGGAAAAACAATAAAATACTTTTTTGAAGAAAAACAAAAAACTTATTTCTCTGATTTTTATTTAGAAAAAGAAAATCTAATAATAGAAATTAAATCTTCTTATACGTACAAAAAATATTTAGAAAAAAATTTAGCAAAGAAGAAAGCGTGTTTAGAACAAAAATATAACTTTATTTTCGTAATAAACAAAAATTATAATGAATTTTTAGAAATTTTAAATTAAGAAGTTTGCACTTATTGAGCTTCCTTCCTCAATGTTTTTTATTATACTTGCAAACAGCGGAGCAACATCAATAACTGATATTTTTCTATATCCAGCATATGCATCAAGATCGTGTTGAGAAAATTCACTTTCTTGTCTAAGGGGAATAGAGTTGGTTACAATTAACTCCTCTAACTTTGAATTACCTATGTTTGCATAAGCTCTTCCAGAAAGAACTGGATGTGCAACAGCCGCTCTTACTGATAAAGCTCCATTATCTATAAGTATATTACTACATTCAGATAGAGTTCCACAAGTATCTGCCATATCATCAATCAAAACTATATTCCTATCTTTCACGGTTCCAATTAACTTCATTTCTTTTATTATATTTGCTTTTTCTCTATGTTTATAGCAAATTACCATATCAGTTTTTAAGTGTTGTGAATAAATTTTTGCTTTTTTCATTCCCCCTGCATCTGGAGAACAAATCATAATGTTTTTATCAAACAACTGTTCTTTTATTTTCGGAACAATAACAGCAGAGGAATAAATATGAGAAACTGGAATGTTGTACATACCCTCAATGCTATTGTTGTGTAGATCCATTGTAACTAAATGATTAATACCAGAACCTTCAATCATTTTTGCTATTAAAGCAGAAGTAATTGGTACTCTTGGCTCGCTTTTCTGGTCTTGTCTGGAAAATCCAAGATATGGAATGACCGCAATTATAGATTTTGCTCCAGCTCTCTTAGATGCATCTGCCATCTGGAGTAATTCAAACAAATTATCAACTGGTTGAAAAGTTGATTGAACCAAGTAAACATTTTGTCCTCTTACTGTTTCACACAACGAATGAACAAATTCTCCATCTGAGAAATCTTTTCTCTCTGAACAATTAAGAGAGACATTAAGTTCTTTGCAAATTCTTTCTGCAAAATAAAAACTCTTTTTTCCTGAAAATATTTTCATAATTTTTTGCTTTTATAATCTATCATTATTACCCTTCTCAAATTATATGATTTTGATTCACTTTTGTCCAACTCACTTCTATACCAAAAAAATTTTTTGTTTTCTATCTCATATATTGAATTTGACAAACCAATTCTAAATATTTCAATGTTAGCATTATTATTTTTACAAGCACTTTCAAAACGATCAATCAAAAAATTAAATAACTTTTTTTCCCAAAACATTTCTAAATTATTAATCCTATTTTCATAATAATAAACATTTCCAACATTGTGTTAAAAGAAAAAGTAGAACCATCGTAAATTTTTTCAAAATTTTCAGGTTTTATAATCTCATGATTTTTAAACTTTAAAAAATCAAGAAATTCACATGTTAATTCTTTTGTTATTTCTGTTATTTGATTAGAATTCATTAACTTTTAATTTTCTCAATTTTTCTCCTGCTTTTTTAAAATCTTCTTCAGCTTGTTTTAAAGCTCTTTCAGCACGTTCTTTCTGACGTTTTAATTCCTTTTCCTCTTTCTTGTTTATAGATTTTTCAACTCTTTCTACTTCGCTTAAAACAATAGCTTCATTTGCTATTATTTTAATAATGTCAGCCACTCCAAAATCTGGGTAATTTGCTTTAAACCACGTAACCCTGGCTCTGGCTTGCCCAATCTTTGGATATATTTTTGCTTTCTTAATATCATCAACCCAATTTTTCCCTCCGCCAAATCCAACGGAACGAAAATATTTTCCATCTTTGCTTCTTACTGCAAAAAATTCTAAATTAATTTTTATTGTTGTTTCCATTATTGTTTTCTTTTAATTTTTCAGCACTTTTTTTCATTTCTCTTTGATGTTTTTTGTAATGACTTGCTTGTGCAAGTCCGTTTGTTGAAATCCACATTCCACAAATCTTACAAATTGTTTCTCCGTATTTAACTTTCCATCGTGCCATGTTAATTCTTTTCTTTTAATACATTAGCCGTTCCAGTCATTCTTGCGCAAAACTCTTCAAGAGACTTAGCGTTAAAAAAATCAAGAACTCTTTTACACATTTCGTCCATTTGTTTTTGCATGCTTAATAAAAAATCTTCTTTTTCCTGGCTCCACTCAATTAAATTAAATCCATATCCACTTAAATGAGAGCTTTCTTTCCAATTTTTATCACAATCACAAAACAAAGTGTGTCCATTGCTTTCAATTTTAATAACCCTTGTAAAAGATAAGGAAATTCCATTTTCACCCCTCATACTTCCCCTACTTAACATAGCTGAAAGATAAGATGGTAATTCTTTGTCTTCAATATATCTTTCTTTAAAACGCACATCTTTATTTTCATCATATTCTGGATTATTTATCATATAAACATGTTGTGGCATTCCCAAATCAATTCTAATCATTCTTGTTCTTGTACTTAATTCATTAAACAAAATTTTCACTACTTCAATTGCTTTTTCTCTGGTTTTGCAATGTGAAAAATTTACAGATTGTATTTTCGGAATGTTAATGGCTTCAAAATATTTTTCTAATTCTTTTATTTCAAAATAGAAATAATCTTTTGATGTCTCATAATAAAGATAAGCCTCTACTTGACCACGAAAAGTTGTTCTTTCAGCTTTGTAGTTCCCAGTAATATCAAATTTTTCTTTAACTAATTTTGCCATTTTGTTTAATTCTTTCTTTTTATATCAGATTATACGATTTTTTTTAAAGAAAGTTTCACAAATCATATTCAGTTGTAGAAATTCCAGGAGAAACAAATTTTTTAAGAGTTCCATCTTCATTAAAAAAACGTGGATGTGTTTCTGGAGTTATTGGAGGTTGATTTCCTTCCCAACAATTAAATTCATAGTCAAAATGTCGATTGTCATATACTTGAAAAATAAAATAAAAACCAAACAGTTGAATATCAAATATAAAACCAGCGTGATCTGTTCTTCTGTTCCATTTAAGAGTTATGTCAAAATAGCTCCAATGTTGCCAGAATCCAGACTGTAGTTCTAATGTTTTATTCTTAGAAAGTCTTAGATGGGGATTAAAAAAGAATTTGTCTGTCATATTCGTTTTGTTTAATGAACAAATATAACAAAAAAAAAGTAAATAACCAAAGATTATTTACTTTTCTTCTACAAGTTCTACTTCTTGTTTTAGATCTACAATTTTTAGAATTCCAGTCAGCTCAAGATTTGCTACATGAGTCGTCATTATTTTCTTAATTTTTTCAAACTCTTTCTGTGAGTCAACTTCGATTTTAAATTTAATTTCTTTAACCATAGTTTTTGTTTTATAATTATTAAAAAAAAAATAAAACCCCGATAAATTTTCGGGGCTTTATTATTAAATGTTTAACAGTTTTTTTAGATAATCTTTAGCAAGACTTCCGCTCTTTTCAAACTGAGAGAACATTTCTTCTCTCATCTTTTTTAATTCATCATACTCTTTATTTTTTTGTTCTTCAAGAAACTTATGAAAGTTAACTTTTTCAGTTTCATTAAGCTCTAAATAAAAAGCTTTTATTTGTTCGATTTTTGATTTTTCAGACATAATTAGTTTCCTCCTTCTTTACCAACCAATTCAAGATTAAGAACAATGTTTTTTACAGCAAGCGGCTGATCAGATATATGTATAATTTGTCCTCCAGAAATATAGTGTTGATGATAAGCTCCACGTTGATCGAACCAATATAAATATTCAATTGAAGACCCAAAAGTACCGTCATCTTCTATAAGCTCATTGGTTGTATAAGAACGTCCGCTTATATTTACATAATTACTATAGCCGTCATTGTTAAACCCATTACCATTAACTGTTTTTGGCGTTAACCTCTTTCCAGAAGATGTAACTTTTGTGTCAACTGTTGAATAAAAAATAACCTGTCCAGAGTAAGCCGAAATTACATACAAATGCTTAATAGCACCGATCTCGTTATCTTTTTCAAGTCTTTTTTTAACATTTTTTTGTTCAGCAGTCAAACCATCACTTCCAATTTTAATTTCTGCGGAAGCTTTTTTAACGCCCGTATCAGAAGTCTTTTCTCTTCTTTCACATCCAGAGTTGGACATTGTAATAATTGCAATTGCAATCACTGAAAACATTAATAACACTTTTTTCATTTTACTTTTTTTTAAATTTAACAATATTAATTTATTTACTTAGTGACGTACTGTTGATATGTTTGTGGAATTTCTCCTTGAAATGGTGCCCAATTAAATTTACTGCTCTGTGAATTGTATTCTGCAGCCAGGTTGTTAAAACTTAATTTCACACCAGCTAATTCAGTTTGCCATTGATTTAATGTTTCTTTGTCAGTCCTGTCCCAGTCTTTTCTTTTTGTATCTTTATATTGATCTTCTAAATCGACAATCCTGTTTTCATAAACCTGAATGTCATTTCTTTTTTGTTCCAACTTTGAAGATGCATCTTTAAACCATTCATATTTTTTAAGTGCAGCTTTTGGACCAAACTCTTTTTGTGCCACTTCTCCAGCCTCAGAGAACCATCCAAGACCATATCCTATTAGACTTACTACAACAATAATTCCAATAGCCCAAAAAACAAATTTTTTTATAAATCCAGATGGATTGTTGTCAAAATTTTGAATGTGTCTGTCAATACTTGTCATTTTAATAAAGTTTTAGTTAATATTTTTTTTAATCTATACGAAAAGAATATAAAATTGTTACAATTTTTTTATTCATTTTCGCAATGACAATAAGACTTATTTATTTCTGCAAATTTCTCCAATATTTTTTGATGCATTTCATATTCTCCGCATTGTGGAGTTAAATATAAAACATGAGGAGAAAATTGTCCAGACATTGGATGAAGATTTTGATTCACATTTATAAGCTGTGCTATTCTGTCACCAAATCTTTGCAAATCAGAAAAATATTTCTTATATAAAATTTTTGGCTCACATACTTTCTTTGAAAGGAATTCTTCTACAAAATCAAAATCATACCTATTTCCAAGAATCCATCCAATTTCTGATTTTACTTTGTGACTTTCCATTAATCTCCAAGCCTCATATTGGCTTTTTCCTTTAAGATATTCAAGTTCTTTTGGAACTTCAAAATACGTCTCAATGCTTGTTTCATTACCCTTACCGAAATGATAAACATATTGATTTTCTTTTGTTAATATTGTTCTTCCATCGGAAAAAATTTCAACATCTCCTTTTTTCCAAAGTTGTTTGAAACGCTTTGGATCATAATTGTTAAAACTATCTGATTCTTTTACTAATTCAAAACCGAGAAGTTTCAACATTTTTGGAGTTCCAAAATCCATATATCCTTTGTGGTATTCATCTTGGTATATTTTCATAAAATCATATACTTGTCTGTCAATCCACATAAATCTCCATTCCTCAACCTCTTTCTTGTTTTTTATCTTTTTAAAAATTTCTTTAGCTTCTTCCCTTCCATACGTAAATTTACCGTCAACCAAGAATTCGCAAAACTCATATATAGAAATTCCAAAATGTTCTTCGATGAGCTTTGTGTTATCATCTTCTTCTATTTTTTCTATTCCCCCATAGTCATTGTACTCTCCAAAAATTGGAAGAGTTGCTGGTTGCCAATCTCTGGTTTCACTACCACAATTTTCTTTCAATGGCAATAAAACACATTTGTTTCCACTTGTTATTGCTATATTGCTTATTCCACAACATACACTCCATGATCCCATATTATTATTTTTTTAAAGGTTTAATAAATACAAGGTTTAATAAATACTTCAAATTCTTCAACAGTACGACTCATTGGCATTCCCAATTTTCCTGCTTCTACATCACGTTCTAACTCAAAATAAAAAGTTTTCAAATATCTTTTTACACTTACAACTTTAAAATCTCCACACACGCCTGGCTTGAAAAAATTATGTTGAGATTTTTTCCATCTCGCATCATACCAATCCTTATCCATTTTGGTGTTTATGTGAATAATTTCTCCAACTACTGGAGGAACCATTGTCCCAGCCGATATTATTTGACTTTCATCCTGATCGTCTTTTAACCAATAACGTACTTCTGATTTGGTATATGGACTATTTTCCAATTCTTTTATTTTCATAATGTTTATGAATTATTTCGTTTTAATTTTCATCATTACATCTTCAAGATAGTGAACATATTCAAGAAACTTGGGAGTTCTTTTTATTGAAGAATTCCTTTTCATGGGCATATCAATGTCTATGAAATCATAAATTTCTCCTGGATTAGATTTTAACACATAAATTTCATCTGCTAGATAAACTGCTTCAGATAAATCATGTGTGACAAGAATAAAAGTTGGATCTCCTGGTATTTTTGACCATATATCAATAAGCATATCTTGCATTTTCAATCTTGTGTTTACATCAAGTGCTCCAAATGGTTCGTCCAAAATTAGCATTTCATTGTTTGCAATTAAACTTCTTGCAATAGCAACTCTTTGAAGTTGCCCTCCACTCAATATTGGATATTGAGCAAATTTATGTTCATGACCTTCCAGGTTAACAATTTTTATCATCTCCATGGCCTGTTCTTCTCTTTCGGATTTTGAAACACCTCTTAACTCAAGCGGTAAAGCAACATTTTCAAGGACAGTAGCCCATGGTAAAGATGAATATTGTTGAAAAACCATACCAACCCTATGTTTGTTTGTATGTGGTTTTCCATCAATAAAAATCTCTCCAGACGTTGGATTTTGCAACCCTGCAATATATCTGAGTATTGTTGATTTTCCGCAACCACTTGCTCCAACTATAACAGTAAATTGCCCCCCACCTTTTATGTCTTTAACTTTAAGATTGAAATTGTCAAAAATTACATTCTTTTGACCATTTTTATCTTTGTAAATTTGTGAAATGTTTTTTAATTCCAGCTTATCAATTGGTTCATATTTTCCTTCCCTGAAGTTAATTTTGTTTTTTTCTTCAGAAACAATTTTTATCACTGGGTCTTTTGAATTGTTTTCCACTGACACAACAGTTTCAAGTTGTTCTTTTTCTCCATCCTTTAAGATTTCTGAAAAAACCCCAACTTCCTTTTTTTCTTCGAAATATCCAGCCATGTTAAACGTGTTTAAATTTAAATAATTTTTTATCTAGCCATTTAAATAATATATCTTGCAAAAAACCTATTATTATTATAATAAGAATTATTGCAAAAATCTTATCTAAACGACTTTGTTTTGCAGAAGTATAAATCATGGCTCCTACGCCACCTTCATTATTCACCATTTCGGCTACAATTATATAAGTCCATGAAATTGCAGTGATAACTCTAATGTCAGCAGAAAGCTTTGAAATAACGGATGGCCAATATATTTTTGTAAAAGTTTGCCAACTATTTGCGCCCAACGTGAAGATTGTATCAAGATGAATTTTTTCAGTTTCATATACTCTCTGTACAACTATAGGAAGCAAATAAACTATAATACCAAATGCAAGAAAGTTTATTTTCATTCCAGAAGAAATTCCGAACCATGCTATAAAAACTCCAACTAGACCAGTGAGTGGCACATATCTTAATGCATCAATATATTTACTAAACATACTTCTCAAAAAAGGAATCAATGCAATTAAGAATCCTATTGGGATGGAAAAAATTATAGCTTTCACATAACCAGCAATATTCAATTTTAAAGAATATACAATGTTTGACATTAGGTTGTCTTTTTGAAAAAGCTCAACAAAAGATACCAAAACACTTCCTGGACTTGGAATTGTTTGAGGTTTCACCAATCCTGTTCCAGTGGTTATTAAAAACCAAACAAACAGCAAAAAGAAAAAACCAGCAATTCCAACAATCAACGAAAGATTTTCAGATATATTTCCACCTAATTTAAAAAGAGACTTAAAAGTTTTCATTTTTGTTAATTTAATTATTTCCGTTTGTTTTCATATTATACGTGTGTTTTTTAAAAATGTTACTTTTTTATTAATATTTTTATTGATTTATTATTAGATTTTTACTATATTTAAAACAAAACATATATATTATGAAACCTAAAAAAATTAGCATATCACTTAATCCAGATGTTATCAAATTTCTCGATAAAGGAAAATATAATAAATCTAAACTAATAGATTCGCTGTTAGAAAAATATTTTAAAAATAATTCAGAAAAAAGTAAGTAAAATCCTACTTTTTTATTTTTTCCATATATTTATAGATATAAAAAATAAATATTATGGGAAGAAAATCAAAAACAACAGAAGAAAAGAAAGGTAAAATATCTATTACTATTTCTGAAAAATACTACAATCAAATGATTGAAGGTGACATAAACAAATCACAACTAATTAATTGGTTACTTGAACAATACTTTAATCTCGTTAGAAATGGAAAGTAAAGTGTGTACTATTTGTGGAAAAGAAAAACCATTAGATGAATTTTATAATAAAGAAAAAGGTAAAAAGCGTTCTGAATGTAAAATTTGTACTTATAAAAAACATAAAAATTTTAACGAGTTAAATAAAAATAGAGTTAAAAAACAAAGGAAAAAATCTTATGATAAAAATAGAGATTCATTATTAAAAAACAAAAGAGAATCTTATAAGAAAAATAGTGAAAAATTTATTAAAAGGCAATGGGAATATACAAAAAAAAAGAAATTGGTCGATCCGATTTTTAAATTCAAACGTGATGTTAGAAACATGATTGCTAAATCATTGCGTAGTAGAAATTATACAAAAAAATCAAAAAGTTTTGTAATCCTCGGATGTTCTTTCGAAGAATTTATCTCTCATATTGAATCTAATTTTCAACCTTGGATGAATTGGAATAATCGTGGAAATCCTGAAGATGGTATATTTGAATTAAATAAGACGTGGGATATTGATCACATTGAACCTCTTGCTAATGCTAAAACTGAAGATGATATAATTAAATTAAATCATTATACCAATCTTCAGCCATTATGCAGCTATGTTAATAGATTTATAAAAAAAGATAAATAAAAAACGGCATTAAAATCGAATGCCGTTTTTTATTTCAATTAGTCTTTTATTAATTCAAAATCAGTTGTCCTAAATTTTTCGTCATCACCTACTGACCCAGAATCAATAGCGTGTTTAGAGCCATTTCCTTTAACAATTATTCTGTTTTTGTCGAAATTAAATTGTTCTATTAGATAATCAGCCACTGATTGAGCTCTATTATAAGAAAGCTTTTCGTTAAATTCTTTTTTCCCCAAATTATCCGTATTTCCTTCAATACGAATCCTGGCACCAGCATTAGTTTTTGCAATTTCTACAAATTCTCTGTTAATTTTAGCTTTTGATTCACCTGTTAGAGAATATGAGCCAGTGGGAAAATTAATTGTAATTTTCTTTGTAGAATAAGCTTTTTTATCTTTAACTTCGTCAGTAACTGGGGTAAATTTCTTTGTTACTTCTGCCAATTGTCCGTTTCCAGCAAGAGTGGAGCTTTTAATAAGAACGGCATCTGAAACATCACGCCACATTAATGGATTTTCAACCATTTTAATTTTTTGGTATTCTCCAGACATTGAAGTGTAAAGTAAATCTCCAGTTACACTATTTGCATCGCCTAGACCAAAGAAATTCTTATTATCTCCATGAGTTGTATATCTAACATTCTCCATAGCAGCCAAAGCATCTGTTTGACTCATTTGAAATTTATCAGCCAGGATTTTTGCAGCCTTATCTCTTGCACCATCTTTGTTTGCATTAAGCTCTGCCGCACCTGTCATCCAACCATCATAAAGTTTTTGTAATTTTTCAAGATTGTTTTTTACATATTCTTCTTTTGCAATAAAACCATCGGCTATAATAAATGTAGCTTCTTTTGTGCTTGCCAAAACTTTTGCGCCAGATACTTTTTTAACACAATCTATATCATCTGGAGACCAAACAACTGCTGCAACAACAACACCTTGTTTAAAGTTTGTAGCTGCATCAATGGCATTAGGTACAGGTTTAACCTCAATATCTGTTAAAGTCATATTATTTGCCTTTAATAGATTAATTAAGAACGAGTGACTTGGAGTTCCCTCAGCAACAGCAACAGATTTTCCTCTTAAATCAGAAATTTTTTCTACTGACAAATCTGCTACTATAGCATCTCCTCCACGACTCCAGTCTGCCTGGAATAAAAATTTAGGATTTGTCATTGCCATAGTTCCTTGTCTTCCCATTTCTGTTGAAAAAGCATCTGCTGTACACCATAAAAGATCTACTTCTCCAGCTTCAAACGCTTTTCTAGATGCGACAAAATCATCAAGAATTTTAAAATCTACCTGAATACCATATTCTTTGTAAAAACGGCATTCCATGTTGGGCTCAAAACCACCATTCATATACTGACCTCCAGCATATCCTGGCCATGTAACCACGCCCACTTTAATTACACCACCGCTTGCTGTTTTTCCAGCAAAAGAATTAATGTTGTCTTGGAAAGAAAAATACAGAATTCCAAGAACCACTGCAACTAAGCCAGCAATAACCATTTTGCCTCTTGTTGTTAAACCACCTGTTTTTGTTGTTGTACTCATAAAAAATAATTAAAAGTTTATAAAAATAATGTTTACACCAATCTATACGAAATTTAAATTAAAATGTTACACCAAAAGTAAAATAAATTTTTTCCATTTGTGGATTTATACAAATTTGTGTAACAGCTGGAATGTTAAAATTATCATTTATTTTTATTTTGTAATTATAAGCTGCACCAACGTTTACAACATTATATCCATCTACATTGTTTAGATAAAAATCACACTGTCCAGAAATGGCTCCAACATATAATTCCCAATCTTTATAAAGATATCTTGCTTCGGCATAAGTCGTAAATTTAGCTTTTCCTTTTTTGTCTAAATCCCACCCACTATATAGCAATGTTGATGCTGTAAGTTTAATTGGTATTTTTTCTGTTCCAATGAAAGATAAATCACACATTATGTGATGATATCCAATAGTATCAGAGTAATCAAAATAATTTTGATTGTTTACTGTTCCAGATAAGTCAATATAAAAGTCTGTTACAGAAAGTTTCATAAACTTATATTTATAAGAAGCATATAGATCAACTTCGTAATAATTGTTTAATAAACTTAAAGAACCAAAAGTTCCAAACTCTAACCCTTTATATGTTAATCCCAAAATAGGTTGTATGTTGGGCCTATTATCAAGCATTGTTCCTCTCCATAAATACTGACTAACAACTCCAGCATTTGCAAATGTTTCCATTTTCACCCTGTTTGTGTCAACTGTTTGTGCTGACGCTTGAACTGCAAACAGCACAGTAAGTGCTGTTATGGCAGTTAATAAAATGATAAATCTTTTCATTTTAAATCTCCTTTTAAAATATTGCATAATTTTGTTTTTATTTGTTAAAAATATTTACCCGTAGATGCATCTTTTTGTAATGTTTTCACATTTTCATAAGATTTGTTAGGTGTTGCAATTAACACTTTTTCTTTTTCCGTTTTTGACCCAAAATCATTGAAAAAAGAATCAAATCCTCCATTTTCATATTCCTCAAGCATTTTCATTCCATCTTCGGCAAAAATACCCTGTTCGATATCAATACTAGTTACTAGGCTGGCTGACATATCCATAAACCTGTCCATGGTTCCCAATTTTTGAGAAACTTCTTCTTCCATTTTTTCCAAAGCCATCTCAAACATTGCTCTTTCATTTGGGTCTCCATTAAGAATTGACATACTTGAAACCAGTGCTGCGTGAGCTTGTTTAATGGTTTTATATTCAATTTCTTTCTGTTGTACATCATCTTTTAAATCTTCAATGACATATCCAGAAACTTCGTACATTTTTTTCAGTACAGTGTAAATCTTTTGAATTTTTGTAAGAAGATCTGTAAGTTTTATAGTACCATCTCTCCTACGACCTGCTTTTCTGGCCTCAATCCACGCCTGTCCTTTTTCTTCTTTTTCCTTTGCAGAAGATGCTATCCTTAAACTTTTTTCAATATCTTGTTTATTTTCATTAATCTTTCTTTCTAATCCACGAACTTCTCCAGACAATTTAGAAATATGATCATTCATTTTTGCATGATTGTTCTGTAAATTCTCAATATGAATCTTAATTATGGCAATTGGATTAAGTTCAACAAAAAATCCTGTAATTGATCTCATTAACATTTGGAATCCAAATTTAAAAAGGTTTTGAACCTTTTTGTTCGTAACAAGAAAAATTAACAAAACAATTGCACCAATTAGTGTCATAGCATATAATGTGTTTTGCAATAGAGCTATGATGTATGGAAGTGCCTTATATAATCCAATAGCACCTGCTATTCCAATTAAAAACAAGAAGATTTTTCCAACTTTACCTTCAGGTTTATCAAAAAAACCCTTAACTCCTTTTTCTAAAGAATTTTCCATTTTTGTAAATTTTAAAATTAATAATTATTGAATATACTGTGTAATTTTTGATTTGTAGTCAAGAATTTGACCTTCCAGTTGCTGAACTGTTACATCGAAATCTGCCTGTTTTTGTTCAATAGCAACTTTCGATTGTGCAGCTTCTGTTTTAACAGATGTGATTGTTTCACTTATTTCCTGAATTTCTTGGTTCAGCTTTTGAATTTGTTCTGCTTTTTCTTGTGCTGTTTTAGAAAGTTGTTCAGCATAAATTTCTTTTTGATCAACCATTTCAGAACTTACTTTCGACATTTCTGTTTTGAAAATTGTTTTTTCGTTGTCAATAACACCAATATAATGATCTATTGATTCAACAAGATGTTCTTTTGTCATTCCACCATCTGAAGTTGAAAGAGTTGCAAAAACCATGTTGAATTTCATTTTTTCATCAACTGCCAAGCTTGACATCTTATTAAGAGATTGCATAAACTCCAAAAAATCATTTCCTTTAAGGTTATTTTCCTCTATGGCAATAGATAATTTGTCAAAAATTCCATTGTCAATTTTTCCAACTATTTTTCCAGACATCATGGAACTTGTAGGTGGAGCAAATGAAATTGTTGATTTTCTTGTTTCAGAAACATCGATTTGTTTTACTTCTTGTTTTTTTTCAGAAGGTTTTGTTTCAGTAGTTTGTTCTTCTACTTCAGTCTCTTTTATAAGACCTAATTTTGAAAGTAAACTCATAAATTTCAGATTAAATTAATACTATTTTTTTAATTTATACGAAAAAAAATTAAATTTGTTATGCTTTTTTAACAAAATTTGAAGGAACATCTACTTCACAAGGCATTCCAAGATATTCTCCTTGTAGAACAATCCAACCATCTGGAAAAGTTTTTATCACCTTAGCTTTTTGACCAGTTTTAATTTGCAAATCTGCACCCATTTCTTTAATCATTTCATTCGATGCAGTTATTTCCACGGTGTCACCAGGATTATACATATTATTGATACAAATTATTTTTAAATATATAATCAATAACTTTTTCATCTAAAATTTCTTTTAATTTTTCTTTAGAAGGGTTTTTTTCTTTTAAAATATTTCTTGCCATTGTAGATGAAACCGCAGAAATTGAATTATTATTTTCATCTTGAATGTAAATATGTGGAGGTTGTAAATACCAATTTATCCACTCATCACGTTTAACACCATTTCTAGGTACCACAATAAATGAAACATCCATTTTCAATAACTCTTCTGAATTATACCAAGAATTAATAGAATTGCATCTGTCTTGCCCAATTATGAATCCAAATCTAAAATTTTCGTATTCTTTATCATGAATTAATTTATTTAAAAAAAACTGAGTTTCTCCATGCAATTGATTTTTAATTTCATAGTCAAAAACCTTTATTCTTCCATCATTTTCAGAAGCAAGTTTTAACATTTCTAGTCTATGCTCTGGGGAAACCATTTTTTTCCCATCCATATGCTGAAAAGCTGGACACAGCCAAACCTCATCAGCCCACTTACTTGCCTTCAGTACAAGTTGGGCGATTTCAATATGCGCTTTCGTACAACAATCAAATGCACCCCCAAGTATTGCTACTTGAGTTTTCCTTCCCCTACCTTTATATTGAAGCATTCTCCTTCTAATTTTTGCTTCGTTGTTTTTTATAAGTTCAGAAATGTCCCACTCACTTTCATTACACAATTGAATCAAACTAGCAAGTAAATCTCCAGCCTCTTCTTTTAAATTAGTAAGGTCGGTATAATTGCAAAGCTCTCTGCATTCACTAGAAATATCATCCAATCTCTTTGTAAGTGGTGTGTGAACAAAAGCCTCTAAAAAAACTTTATTCACTATGTCTTGTAGTTTTTTGTGGTCCATATTAACCTTTTAACAATTTTTTTTCTTCTTTGTCTTTTAATGGAAAAAATCTTCCAATTATAACTCCCAGGGAAAAAATAATAATTGCCACTAATCCGAGCATAACTTTAAATAAAAAAGCTCCCAGTGCAAAAACATAATTTCCAACCAATGCAGCAATTACAAGTGCCACAATAACAAAGAAAATAACAACATACTTTTTCATAATTTTAAAATTTTATTATACAATACGAAAAATATTAACAAAAGTTACATTTTTGTTTTAAATATTTCACTCAATTACTAATTCAAGTAAATTCATAGACATCATTGTCGTTTATAATTTTTGTTGTAAATGGAAAATCGTCTTCTGGAACTTTTTTTATAGTTTCCATTAGTAATTTAGCAATGGAAAAAGCAACATATTTCTTATCATCAACACTAATTTGTAACCACAAACAATTATCACTTCCTTTTTCAGGATATTTAGAAGGTTTAATGTGATAGGCATGAATTGTTATTTCAGTGTTTAAAATCTTTGCAAGTCTTATTTTTTCTCCTACAAATTTTGTAGATGTTGATTTTATTCCTAAATCTGAAAATTTTTTAATTATTTTTTGTTGTTGCATTTAATAGTTTATTAGTTAAATTTATACAATCTCCGTGCTTTAACCATCCAATATATGATGCTACAGAAGTTTTGTTTTGTTTGTTTTTTAACATATATACAAAATTTTTTTTTATTCTTTTTCTAATTTTTACATGAGTGTGAAAAAATACATATCCTAAAAAATCAACACCTCTCGATTGTACTGGGTATATTTGATAATTTTTCTTAAGGCGTAATTTTAAATTATCAAATAAATATTTTTTTATATCTAACAATAGTAAATGAAGAAATTTCTTATTACCAGAAAAAAACACCATATCATCAGCATATCTAAAATAATATTTAACATTTTTTACTTCTTTAATCCAATGATCAAAATAACTCAAATAAAAATTTGAAAAATATTGAGATAAATAATTTCCTATTGGCAAACCAATAGCACTATCAATAATTTCATCAAGTAAAAGCAACAACTCTTTATCTTTAAATTTTCGTCTTAAAAGAATTTTTAGAGTTTTGTTATCTATGTTTGGATAAAATTTCTCGATATCAATTTTAAGACAATAAACAGTTTCACTTTCATCTCGTAAAGACTCTTTTATTTTTTTAACTGCTGAATGAATTCCTCTTCCTTTTATAGAACTATATGTATCAGCAGTAAACGTAGATATAAATATTGGTTTTAACACATTCATAACAGCATGATGTAATATCCTGTCAGGAAAATATGGTAATCTATAAACTATTCTTTCTTTTGGTTCAAAAATTTTAAATGTTATATAATTTGATGTTTTATATGTTTTACCTTTTAATTGACAATGTAAAATTCTTATGTTTTCCAATCTATTCTCATCATGTTTTTTAACACATGGTTGTTTTAACTTTCCTTTGCGTGCATTTTTGTCTGCTAATTCTAAATTTTCAACACTTATTATTTTTTGGTACAAATTGCCAATCCTTTTCATTATATGCCTTTGCTTAAAAAGTCATCTTCTTATTAAATACCAATGCCTTTTATTTAAAATTTATTTTTTACCATCTTGGTAAGGTTCATGCTGATTAAAGATTTTAATTTTGCATAGATGAGAAGTGGAAGTCGCATTCGCATTCGAATTATTGTAATTCGTATTGTTGAAAACGAAACCCGAACCCGCAGAGAACACCACCGCTTTTCAGCATACAACCAATTTTATTTTAGATCAATCAATTCATTTTCTATATCAATAAATTTTTCGCAAGCATCTTTGGCAAACTCTGCATTTTTAAAGCAAAGGCGAGAAGCGGAAGCCGCAAGCGCAATCGAAGAATTGTAACGCGCATTGACGAAAACGAAACCCGAACCCGCAGAGAACACCACCACTGGATAATAACGATTTTCTCCAATTTTTGGCAACCAACCTTCATTATAAACTTTTGCAATTCTCATTTTTTTAATAAAAGCTTTTATAACTTTTATTTCCTCTTTTCCAAATCCTGGAACTTTAACGACCAGAGAGTCGTCATCACAATCTACTCCAAGAGCATCACAGATATCTTCATAATTTTGTATTTTATCTGTTATCTTTTTTGGAACAAAAAACTCTTTTCCGAAATTTTCTTCAAGCATTTCTTTAAATTCTTGTGCAGCTGTCGGATATAACCTCAACGCCGCTTCTTCGCTCATTTTTAATGTTTTCATTTTTTTATTGTTGATTTAAAAATTAATTTGTTACATAATAAAGTCTTTATATTCTTGTAAAAAATAAGTTGCAGCGTGTTTTGCCAACTCCTCAGTTTTAAAGCAAAGGCGAGAAGCGGAAGCCGCACCCGCAAACGAATTATTGTAACCCGCATTGACGAAAACGAAACCCGAACCCGCAGAGATATAAAACCATGCAAAGTAACGATATTCATCTGGATTCATATTAAAAACATAATCTTCATTTAAAACTTTCGTAATAAATTTTAATTTTTTATAAGCCTTTTCGTCCACAGTATCTTTTTTATTAAAAATACTGTTTGATTTAACCTTCTTTAGTTCACAGGCATCTTTAAAAGACTTAACCATATCCATAATTGATTTTGGTTTGTTTTTTAATTCTAACGCTTCAATTTTTTTGCGTATTTTATCTACATTTTCTACTGCGAATTTTAATTCTTTTTGTAATTTTAATTTTGTTTCCATATTATGTTTTTTAATGTGTACGTAAAAAAAGTAGAAATGTTACATTTAAAATTTTAAATTAACAACTTGTTCTCTTCCAGGCCCCACTGATATTTGAGTCACAGGAACCTCGGTGTAATCTTCTATAAGTGAAATGTAATTTGCTAATTCTTTCGGCAAATCCTTTTCTCTCGTTATTTTTGTAATGTCTTTCTTCCAACCATCCATAGTAACATATCCTTCGTTTGCCAGGACATTTATACTTTCAAACCCAGAAAGAACATCAGCTTTCATCATTATAAGTTCTGTTACTCCATTCAACATAATTGCATATTTTAGCAAATCCAAATCCAACCAACCACACCTTCTTGGTCTTCCAGTTGTAGATCCATATTCATTTCCTTTTTGTTGAATACGTAAACCTATTTCATCGTGCAATTCTGTAGAAAATGGTCCATTACCAACTCTTGTACAATATGCTTTGAAAATACCATAAACTTTACCCATTTTATTTGGGGCAATACCTAATCCAGTGCAAGCTCCACCCGCCGTTGTGTTTGATGATGTCACAAATGGATAAGTGCCGAAATCAATGTCCAATAAAGTACCTTGAGCTCCTTCTGCTAATATATTTTTATTATTTTCTAAACTGTCATTTAAAAAAACAGCTGTATCTTCAATTCGTAAATCTATTAAAAATTTAATAGACTCTTTCCAATCGCTCTCAAAATCTTTTAAGGTTTTTCTAACATCTGGAGTAATTAAATCTTTATGGATTTCTAACAGCTGATCATACTTTGTCATTAAATCTCCTTTTGCGATATCTGATAAACGAATTCCATTTCTACTAATTTTATCAGTGTATGTAGGACCAATTCCTTTTAATGTGGAACCTATTTTATTTTTTCCTTTTAAAAGTTCTTGTTGATGATCTACCATTCTATGAATTGGAGTAATAAGATGTGCACTACTTGATACAATCAATCTTTTTTCAGCATCTTTTATTCCTAATTTTTTAAGCATTACAAGTTCTTCTTTTAAAGATATTGGGTTTACTACAACGCCATTTCCTATAACGTTAATGATATTTGGATAAAGAATTCCAGAAGGAATTAAGTGAAGAACATACTTAATGCCATTAACTTCCAATGTATGACCAGCGTTATTTCCACCCTGGAACCTGGCTATAATATTATACTTTGGTGCTAAAACATCAACCAATTTACCTTTTCCTTCATCGCCCCACTGTAAACCCAAAAGAAGATCAAATTTTCCCATTTTTTTTCCATTTTTTAAATTATACGTTAAAAATTAATAAAAGTTATATTAAATTAAGTTTTTTGGAAGTCCATGAGTAGCTATGTGGAAATTACTGTATTCTTGAATTTTAGTAACCTCTCTTCCAAACCAATCAGGGGAAACAAACAAATCACATTCAGCCTCAGTTTCAAACTCTACTTCTACTGTAAATAAACCTTTAAAACCGTTTTTGTATATATCCAAATGTGCTTTTTGTTCATATCCATCTATTGAAATTTCATATCTGAATTTATGAACTGAAACATTTTTACATAAAATCCACAATTGATAAAACTGAGGTTGTAAAAGCTCTATTTCATACTCATCTCTCACTTTAGATTCTGGCCCCTTAATAGTTTGGAAAAATTGTTCACCTATATTGTATCCAGTTGGAGACATGTGTAACACCTGTCTTAACCTATAGATATAATTTTCTCCCAGACTTTGTATATACCCTTGGGTTATATCCATGTAATACATTTTAGATAGTTCTGGTAAATCTTCTTCTTTGACCAAAAACTTTCTTTCAATTTCCTTGTTTTTCATAAAATTAATGAGTTTCTTTTTCAATGTAATTGTTCAACAATTCTTTAAATTTATATTTTGCTTTAAAATAATTTGACTTTGATGTTCCCTCTGTTATTCCTAATTTTTGCGAAATTTCTTTATGTGTATATTCTTCAATTACACGCATATTAAAAACAACTCTGTATCCTGGAGAAAGTTTTCCAATTAGATTGATAAAAGTATCAACTGGGATGTCTTTAAATAGGTTTTGATCAATAAAAACATCTTTTTCCTCTTGCAAAAAAACTTGTTCACATTCAGAAGCTTCATAAAGAGAAAATGCAAATTCTTTCTTTTTTCTCACATAGTCAAGTGCAGTGTTTATCATAATCCTTCTTGCCCATCCACAAAAACTTCCCTCAAACTTAAATTTTTTCAAATTATTAAAAATCTTTATAAAACCGTCTTGCAATACATCTTTCGACTCATCTTTATCTCCGACGTATCTTGTAACCAAAGTGAGAAATTTTCCATAAAACATTTCGAAAAGCTCTTGCTGGGCTTTTCTATTGTTTTTTAAACATAGGTGAATTAATTCTTTCTCCTCCATCTTATTTGTTTCCGTGAAAATAAATTTCTGAAAAAATTTTAATTAATTCCTCTTTTTTCTTTTCATCTAAACAACAATTGGAAAAAAACAATCCGATTTTTTCTTTTGTTTCTTTTGTAAGAATTTCCAAACCTTCTTTTTTTAATTGTTCTTCGTAACTCATAATTTACTGTTTGTTATAAAATATTAATCTGTTACTCAATGTGATATAAGTTTTTATCTTATATCGAGATTTCAGATATTGTTTTTTACTGTGGTATACGAAAAAAAAATAAAAATGTTACATTACTCTACATAGGAACACCTTTTGTAGTTAATAAGGTCACTTATAACACATTGTTTTAAATAAAACATTTCAGCTAATTTTTTTTGTATATAAATTCCATACGAGATTATGCAATATTTAATAAAAATCAAAAAAGTTAATTCTTTGGAGAAAAAAATTGTCCAAAAATCTTTTCCAATTGTTTTTTAGTCTTTTTTTTAACTTTTTCTGGATTGTATTCTTTAAAATCTGGCGATTTCCTAATTTCTTCAATATATTTCCATAAATCTTCCAATTTTGTTAAATCATTGGTTTTTTCCCCATCTTTATCATACAAAAATTTTTCAACATCTTCCCATAACCACCAACCAATTAAATCTTCCCCCTCTGCTGAGTAATGAGATTTAAACAAAATGTTTATAGCACTATGTAAATCATCTTGAAAATTGTATAAATCAATTCCAAGTTTGTAAATTTTAGCGCTCCTATCAGAGTCTTTTTGAAGTAATGTAATTACTTGTTGAAATGCTTCAAATGTCATATTTTTGTTTTTATTAGTATTTTTTTCTTAAAACCTGAATTACATCCCATGCATCTTCAACCGCATTATGAGCAACGCTTTTTTCTATCCCAGCTCTCTTAAGACATTCTTCAAGAGATGGAAGCGAATCGTCTTTTGCCCAATCTACATATAACACGGATGGATCAATTATTCTTCTTTTATAATGTACAATTTCATTCCATGAACCAATTTTTTCCAAAAACTTAACATCAAAAGATGAAAAATTCTTTCCAGCTATGTTAATCGAAAAATCATAAGTATATAGTCCAAGATCTAAATTTGAATTTTCTTCAGTAGAAAAATAGGGAGCCAGCCAATCTATGAAATCATTAACAAGTTCATATTCTCTTATTATATTAAATTGTTTTTTTATTTCTTCTCTTTTTAAATCTTTTGATTTCCCATATTCTGATAATATTTTTATTATTCTTTCGTTCATATTAATAGCTATAGGTTGTCCACATATTTCTCTATGTTCTATAATACGATGGAATTTTGGAATCTCCTCAAAATTTAAAAGATTTTCGGTATCTTCTAAAATTGCACCAAATTCTAATATTTGATGTTTTTCTGGAGACAAACCAGACGTTTCTAAATCTATTGATACATATTTCATAATAAAATTATTTAAATTAAATGCAATTATACGACAAAAAAATGATATAACAAAAAAAATCCCCCTTTTTTTGAGGGGGACTTTTTAGTTTTTTCCAATATTGCTTATTGATTTAAGCTTATCAAGTTCTCTTTTTACTATAGCAGCTTTCTCATAATCTTCGTCTTGTGTATATTTTTTAAGTTGAAGTTCTAAAATTGCTATTTTATTTTTATTCATTTGTTCATTGTTCTGATTTTTTCTCACCTTAGCTCTTTCTTCATCATTTTCATAAAATGCTATTTCATATAATATACATTGAATAGCTTCATATAGAGTAATTCTCGTAGCAGCTTCAAAAAACTGAAAAGATCTTTCATTGTTTTCATCATCTTCATTTTCCATTTCTTCGTCATCTTCTTGTTCTTC
>Ga0172379_10001416_pt1 | contig 47633 bp, 33 predicted proteins | sample GrowelOW334metaG_FD_119756 | JGI IMG/M metagenome (GOLD analysis project Ga0172379, IMG submission 119756) | Groundwater microbial communities from an aquifer near a municipal landfill in Southern Ontario, Canada - Groundwater well OW334 metaG | ecosystem: Environmental > Aquatic > Deep...
ATGCTCGCCTTGTTTCAGTTGCAGGAGGCGTCCGAGAAGGCGGCGGTCCACGGTTCGCCGCGCGCGGTCGCGCCCGGCGTGGCGAGGTTCGTCCTGCTGCTCGCCGCCGGATTTCCGCTCTTCTTCCTCGCCGTCCCGCGCTATCAGACCCACGCCCTGACCGACCTGCCGATCTCCGGCCGTCTCCGGGAAACCGTCTCGAAGTACAGCGGCGGCCTCATGTATCCGCAACCTCCGAACAGCGGCGCGATGGTCGACATGCCGTTCGACAGCGTCTCCGCGCAGCAATACCTGACGGGCGGTGAGGCCTATTTCGGCTTCGTTCAGGACTTCAGCCTCAACAGCCGCGGCAGGCTGTCCGATAAAATCGTCATGCGCGTCAAAACACCGCGCGCCATCTACCACCGCGGCCTCGTCTTCGACACTTTCAGCGGCGCCGGCTGGTCCATTTCAGACATCAAGGGCAAGCATGTCGTCGCCTCCGGTCGGTACAGCATGTTCGACCTTAGGAAGACGGGCGACGAAGCTTACCACTCCGCTTTCATAGACACCGAATTGGTTTATTCCTCATATTACCTCGAACGCGACATGCCCAACATGATATACGCGCCCTACAGGCCGGACATGGTGTTCTTCCCGATTTCGCAACTCGTGCTGGATAAAAACCTCTCGGTTCGCGTGCCCGCCCTATTGCTGAAAGGCACCGTTTACACCGTCGTCTCAAGCGTCCCGTCCACAAGTCTGAACCTGCTAAGCCGCGTGCCCGCGCAGCCCTGCGCGCAATCGATGGAGGCCTATTGCTCTCAAGCAAATATCACGCCGCGCATCCGCGCCCTCGCCCGCTCCATCACCTCGGGCTCTCCGTTTCTGCTCGAAAATATTATTAAAATCGAGAACTACCTTTTAGACAACTACAAATACGACATCAACGCGCCTGTCGCGCCTCCCGGCCGCAACGCGGTCGACTTTTTTCTCTTCGACTCGAAACGCGGATTCTGCGAACATTTCGCGAGCGCTCTCGCTCTGCTCGCCCGCGCCGAAGGCATCCCGTCCCGCGTCGTGACCGGCTTCGCGCCCGGCGAATACAACCCTTTCTCCGGCTACTTCGAGGTACGCGGCTCTGACGCGCACGCCTGGGTCGAAATCTACTTTCCTGTCGCCGGATGGATGACTTTCGATCCCACTCCGGCCAGTCCGCTCGGCCCCGTGCTCATGAAAGAAACTACGCCTCTTTCATTCTTCCTCGATAAATATTTCGTTTTCGCGGCAGTGAAGGGCATAGCGACATGGAATAAATTCAAGTTCAAATACGGCGCGTTCTTCAGCATGGTCGGAATCGCATTCGGCGTTCTGTTCGCATTCGCCGCGTTGACTATGCTTTTTATGCGCGGAGGCATAAGGCGCGCCGCGCTCGAACGCGACCCGGACCGCCTTCCAGACCGCAACCGCGATGTCGCGCGCATCATGAACAAACTGATCCGGCGCCTCGCCGCGCCGCGCTCCAGCTCCGCCGCCGAACTCGAATCCACGTTCCCGGAACCGTTGCGCGAAAGCTACAGACGCCTCGCCGATATCTATAACCGCGCCGCTTTCAGCGCCGACGAAATCTCCGACGCTGAACTCCTCGAAGCCCGCGGGTTGCAGAAGGAATTGATGAAAAAGTAATGAAAAAAACCAGTAGCGCGCGGCGAGTAGCGAGAACTCAGGAAAAAGATAGAATATGAAGACTGGCAACTGGTAGTTGAGGGGAAGAAAAAACAAGCTCCTGGCGGTTGGGAGACAGCAAAAACGGTTTTATTAGGAAAAAAAATGGCGACCTCTCCGGGCCGCCATTTTGATCTTATTACATTTGTTCTTCTTATTTCTTAAGCTTTTTCTGTATTTCGCCTTTTGCTTTTCTGTCTATCGTCTACTATCTGCTTCTTTTCCCTATGTCCTCGCTACTCGCTACCGGTTACTTTCCTTTGAAGTCCGCTTTGCGCTTTTCGAGGAACGCCGTGATGCCTTCGCGCGCGTCTTCTGAAGCGAGAACCTTGAGGAAATTCTCGCGTTCGATGCTTAGTCCGGTCTCAAGGTCGGTCTCCACTCCGCGGTTCACGCAGTCGAGAATGCACTTCGTCGCCACAGGCGCGCGCGTTGCTGTCAGTTTCGCGATCTCTTCGGCCTCGGCAAGCGTCGTGCCGTGCGCGCAGAGCTTGTCCGCAAGACCGATCTCCACCGCTTCCGCCGCTTTGATATGTTTTCCGAAGATCATCAACTCGATCGCCTTCGACTTCCTGATAAGGCGCGCCATGCGCTGTGTGCCGCCGTAGCCCGGCAGGATTCCGAGATTCGATTCGGGCAGTCCGATGATCGCGTTCTCGTCGATGAGCCGGAAGGTGCAGGCGAGCGCGAGTTCGCAGCCGCCGCCGAGCGTGATTCCGTTGATCGCCGCGATAACCGGAACGCCGAAGCTCTCAAGCCGCGAGAACGTTTCCTGCCCGCGCTTTACGAATGCATTCGGATCGTTTCCGAAACCCGCTTTCAGGTCCGCGCCCGCGCAGAATGCCTTTTCGCCTGCGCCCGTGATGATAATCGACTTAACGTCGACGTCGCCCGCGTATTCATCCATAACCGCGTTTAGCTCGATGATGATCGTCGCGTTCAGCGCGTTCACCGGCGGCCGGTTCAGCGTTATCTGCAGCCAGCTCTCTTTTTTCTCTACTATAAGCGTTTCGTAAGCCATTTTAATTTCTCCTCTTCATTTTGAATTCAACTGATGCCCGTGCGATTTTAGCATTTTCGCTCGGCATTAGTCAATGTGAGAGGCAGTTGTTTGTAACCTTAACGCCTCATCTCGTTGTTATTCCATCTCTTTTTTTGTCATTCCGAGTTAAGCGAGGAATCTTCAATTAAACAACAATATGAAAAATTTTATCAAGATTTCTCTCTTCACTCGAAATGACAACCGAGGGCGTTACCAATCAGCCCCTCCCCATCCCCGCAGTTGCTTTGTGGCTTTCGTCCTTATTTTCTTGAATTTTTCAGCGCCGCCAACTAAAATGCTTCCATGTTCTCAAGAGTTTATTCGGCAACGACGCTTGGCGTCGACGCGTATGTCGTCGAGGTCGAAGTCGATATCGCATCCGGCATGCCCTCGCAAACGACGGTCGGACTGCCCGACGCCGCGGTGAAGGAATCCCGCAGCCGCGTGTGGTCCGCCATCCTTAATTGCGACTTCTCTTTCCCGAACGAGCGCGTCACGTTCAACCTCGCGCCCGCCGACACCCGCAAGGAAGGCCCGTCCTTCGATCTCCCTATGGCGCTCGGCGTTCTCGGCGCTCAAAGCTCGGTCGACATATCAGCCGGAAAAGATCTGCTTTTCATCGGCGAACTGGCGCTCGACGGAACGCTACGGCCCGTCAGCGGCGTGCTTCCTATCGCGCTCATGGCGCGCGACGAGCCGCGCTTTCGCGGCATCGTGCTCCCGAAAGAAAATGCGACTGAAGCGGCGCTTGTTGACAATGTTTCCATTTTCCCCGCCGGCTCGCTCGAAGAGGTCATCCTTTTCCTCGAAGGCCGCAAAACCATCGAGCCGTTTCCGAATACCGGCTTCGACCTGCAGGAACAGCCTAACACGCTCGACAAGGATTTCTCAGACGTTAAGGGGCAGGAACACGCGAAGCGGGCTCTCGAAATCGCGTCGGCGGGCAACCACAACGTGATAATGATCGGGCCGCCCGGCGGCGGCAAAACCATGCTCGCGAAACGGCTGCCGACAATTCTGCCGCGCCTCTCGCGCGAGGAGGCGCTCGAAGTCACGAAGCTTTACAGCATCAACGACATGCTGCGCGCCGGACAGGACATAGTGCGCGCCCGCCCATTCCGCGCCCCGCACCATACAATCAGCAACGTCGCCCTCATCGGCGGCGGCTCGTTCCCGAAACCCGGCGAGGTCAGCCTCTCACACCACGGCGTCCTCTTCCTCGACGAACTAACCGAATTCAAACGCGACGTGCTCGAAGTGCTCCGCCAGCCGCTCGAAGACGGAACGGTCACCATCTCGCGCGCGTCGACCACGCTCACCTTCCCGGCCTCTTTCGTGCTCGTCGCCGCGATGAACCCCTGCCCGTGCGGCTGGTATGGCGACTATGTTCATCCCTGCTCCTGCAACGCGACACAGATTCAGCGCTATATGAAAAAAGTTTCCGGCCCGTTGCTCGACCGGATTGACATACACTGCGAAGTCCCGCGTCTCGACCCCGACAAACTGACCGCCGCGCCGACCGGCGAGTCTTCCGAAACCATACGCGCCCGCGCGAACGAAGCCCGCGAGCGGCAACTGCGCCGCTACCGAAACGAGCCGATTTTCTCTAACGCCGAACTGAACGCGCGAATGATGCGCGAACACTGCACGATGCCCGCCGAAGCGGAAGACCTGCTGAAGAATGCCATAAAAAAACTCGGCTACACCGCGCGCGCCTACGACCGCGTTCGCAAACTCTCCCGCACAATCGCCGACCTCGCCGGCCGCGACGACATCCGCATCGAAGACGTCGCCGAAGCCATCACCCTGAGAAGTTTGGACAAAAAATATATGGTGTGAGGCTTTTGTTTTTATAGAAATAATATAATGTGAAATAGCATGAACAAAAACAAAGAAGATATTATCGAACTGTGCAGGGGTCTTACCGCTGTTCTTTTGTCGTTCCTGTTGCTGATTCCTGCTTTTATATATTTTGACTTTATGGGAAAATATGGATTCCCTATTTTTTTGATTGGTTGCCCCATCATCTCTTATAAGATTGTTTATTTCCTGTGGAAACCTAAACCTAAAAAGAATAATGACGGCGACATAAAAAACTAAATTCATAACTTGAAGGAAACACAGGCTTAAAAACAAGTTGAATTGGGTGCCACCCACAACCATGTTGTGGGTGAGGCAGAAAACACAAAGCTGAAAATTTATGAAAACCAGTCAGCCGGTAAATCACAGAAAATATGTTAAAAAACTCAACTTCCCAAATAACTTTCATGAACTTACTTTTTCATGTTACAGAAACCTTGATCTGCTAGAACCTGAAAGAGCCTGCTTAAGTCTTGAACGGGCTATTGTTCGGGCATGTGACAAGCTTGAATACGGAGTCTTTGCCTATGTATTTATGCCTAATCACGTTCACCTTTTGGTGAAACCTTTAAATTACGAATATTCGATTTCGGACTTTCTTAAGTCGGTGAAACAATCAACCGCCCGGAACGAATTGAAATATCTAAGAGAAAACGAACCGGACATGGCGAAGAAGCTGCTTACTTATCAGAATTGTGAAAAATACAGGTTTTGGAAGGACGGCGGCGGTTATGACAGGAATATTATTAACGAAAACACTCTCGAAAAGGCAATGAATTACATACATAACAATCCTGTGAAAAAAGAGTTTGTGAAACACGCGATTGATTGGAAATGGTCCAGCGCAAGAGCATGGATAGAAAACAGGCAAGGCGTTATTCCTATAATGAAAGGGCAACTGTTGTATAGCTCACCCACAACAGGGTTGTGGGTGGCACCCGGATAAGAGATAAAAGCATTTTACTGAAATATATGGACTCCTAATTACATACATCGCCAATCAAACCCTGAACCATCAAAGTCCATTCTCGAATCTTCGACATAAAGCATGTAAAAGTTGCTCTTGCCGTCACCCTGTTTTAGCAAGTCGGAATTTGGTTTCAGAAATTGAGTATATATGAAGTTCTCAACAAACCAATCATCTTCTTCGCGATAGGGAATCAGCTTTTGTTTTTCTTTGTCGAAGAATGCCAGTTTTAAAGGAACGGAATTCCCATCAACGCCAGTGATCGTTTTTTTAATATAAGCTTTCCCTATATCTTCTTGTGTCAATTTTGATTTCAGCAATTCCGCTACAACGAAACCGCAATAGTTTCCGTTATAGACGGTTAATCCTATATGATTGAATTGTTTTATTATTTGAGTATTATCCGGAAGGGCAACGTTAGTCATTCTTTTTGAAAACGCATACATTCGAAGATCGTTTGGAATAACTCCGCCAAATGGATAGAAAAGTATAACGCCGACAATTGCAACCGAAAGCAGCACAACTATAAAAAGACAACCCTTTCTTTTAGTTGCCCTTTTATTTTCTTCCATTAAAACTCCTGATATTCGGCTTAGCGCTTCTCAGAGAATAATCTGCCGCGTGGGTGTTGCGTTTTGGTTTTCGTCGCCCTGAAGGGTTTCCGGCGGGAACCAGACCATGACGCTTGTGCCCTGCCCCACCTTGCTGTCTATGAAAATGCGGCCGCCGTGGCTGCTCTCGACCACCCGCGAACACATTGACAGCCCGAGTCCGACCCCGGCGCTTTTCTTTGTGAAGAACGGGTCGAAAACGTGCTCGAGATCTTCCGGCGGTATGCCCGGCCCGGTGTCCTCGACCGCGAACCCGACGCCCCCCTCGGCGCCCTCCATTATGACCGACCGGATGCGCAGCGAGCCGCCCTTCTCCCCGATCGCCTCGATCGCGTTCTTTATCAGGTTTATGAACAACTGCCTCATCTGAACTTCGTCGACAAAAAGGTATCTCGTGCGCTCGTCGTATTCGGTCTCCACCGCGATGTTATTATCCTTAATCGACGCCCCGAGCAGAACAAGCACATGTTCGATGACGTGTATGATGTCCACCTTGCGGCGTTCGGGTTTCGCGCCGCCCGCGAAGTCCAGAATCTGCTTTAGGATTTTTTCCATGCTTTCGACTTCGGTGGCGATGATGCGCGCGTAGCGGGCTTCTTTCGTTTCGCCCTCGAAGATGCGTGTCAGGCGGCGGGCGAAACCGCCGATGGAGACGAGCGGGTTGCGCAGCTCGTGCGCGATGCCGGCCGAGAACTCGCCGAGCGTGGCGAGCGTTTTCGTGCGCACCAGCATGTCCTGCGCGTCGACGAGCCGCTTGTTCGTTTTTTCGAGATTTTCATAGAGACGGCTCATCTCGATCGCGCTCGCCGCGTGGTTCGCGAATATCTGCAGGAACTCGACCTGCTCTGTAGTGATCTGGTTCCTGTTTACGAGGTTATCGACCACCATGACGCCGACGACGTCGTGTTTTGCGATGAGCGGCACTGTGGCGAAAGTCGTGAATCCTACCGAGGCGAGCAGCGACTCCTCGCTGCCGGCGGGCGATTTGTAATCCGTTACATTGAATGAGTTTTGTTCGAGAATCGTGTGCGCGAGAATTCCTTTTTCGGAGCGCAGAGGAATGCGGGCGCCTTTTATCATGCGGTCGATCTCGAACCCGGCGTTTTTGTTGAACTGTCCGTATTCCATGACGACTTCGTTGAGCGTTTTTCCTCGCGGGTCGATCGCGTTCCAGTGTTTTCCGGCGTCTTCGGGCCGCAGCGGGCCGACCGCCATTTTGCCCGAGATGAAAGACCCGTTTTCATCGGTCAGGAACAGCAGCGCGCGGTTGAAGCCGAGCCCCTGCGCCATTGTCACACTTGTGAGAATGATGTACAGCAGATCTTCGAGCGCGACTGTGCCGCGCATGATGTTCGATATCTCAAGAAGCAGCGAAAGCTCGGTGATCCTGACGTCCTTGTCGGCGTAGAGGCGCGCGTTTTCGATCGCCATCGCGACCTGCGTGCCTATGACAGAGACGAGGCCGATATCCTCTTCGCCGAACGGAACAGACTCGTCGCCCAGCAGCGGCATCTTGTCGAACACGCCGAGCGTGCCGATAACCTTGTCCTTTACGATCAGAGGAACGCAGATCGCGGAACTGATCGTAGTGCCGACGAGGTCAGCGAACGTTTCATTTGAATTGTTGAGGTTGGTCTTAATGAGCGGCCTGCGCTGAAGCGCGCATTCGCCCGCGATTCCGGCGCCGAGTCCTACCGCGCTTTTTTCCGCCGAATCCTGCGAAATGCCGTACGAGCCCTTGATTTCAAGCAGCCCGTTTTCCATGTTGAGAATCCGGAGAACGCAGCCGCGCGTCGAGAGGTGCTCTGCGCAGGTGCGCGCTATGATGGACAGCAACTCGTCGAGATCGCGCACGGAGTTGACGATCTGGCCGACCTGATGGATGATCGCCATCTCCCGGAAGCCCTTGATCACTTCCTCGTACAACTGCGTGTTGCGCACCGCGCCGACAAGCTGCGTCGCGACAAACAACATGAACTTCTGCTCGGTATCCGTGAAATCATAGGGATTGAGCATCTGAACGTTGAGAACGCCGACGAGTTTGTCCTCGGCAGTCATCGGCACGCTGAGAATGGCGCGGCAGCGCTCGGGCCCCGCGTACGGGATTTTCCGGAAGCGGTCGTCCTCTTCCGTTTCGCGCAACACGATCAGCTTCCTCTGCTGCGCCGCCTGCCCGGTGATACCCTCGCCAAGCTCAAGAGAAACGCCTTCGAAGTCGCCCGCGCACGCCCCGCGGCTCGCCTTCAGCCACAACAAGCCTTCCTCGAACAGCCAGATCGAGCAATCGTCCGCGGCGACGATCTCCATCACCAGATCTATTATGTCGTTCAGTATGGATTCGATGCCGCGGGAGGACTGTATAACCTCGCCGACGGCTGTTATGATATCAAGCCCTATTGGAAGCCGGTCATTTTTCATCTGTTCAGGCATTCTTCCCGCCCCCAATTTCAAGTATAATTAGTATATTACTTATCGTTCCCGGATGTAAACAGTTGTTTCGCCGCAATCCGCGGCTTGACAGAAACAACTCCGGTGAACTTTAATTTAATAAACGCCGGACGCAGCGAAAAACGCTCGCCGCGCACGCTCAGGAGGTCGCCATGAGAACAATTAAAGATACGCCCCGGAGCATCGTCGAGAACAGGAAATTCCATTTCGGAATTTTTAAAACGGAATTCAGCGATCTTAACTTCGCCGACATCGATCCGCTCAACCTCGGCGTCACGCCCAAGCCTCTTCGCGCGCTGCGCCTCAAGGAATGGCAGCACTACGCCATCACGCATCCCGATTTCTATTTCGGCACCGTCATCCTCACAGCCCACTTCACTGCAAACTCGTTCTTCAACATTTACGACAGGAAAAAAGGCGAGCTCGCGGAACACAAGCGGATGCTAACGCCCGGACATGCCCGCGTCGCGCCGTCGCTCTTCGGCGGCCACTCGAAAGTCTCCGAGCGCGGCTTCAAGATCGAATACATCAACGACCTCGATAAGGGATTCCACGAAATTCGAGTGGACATCGCCGCCGGACACGGGCTGCCCGCGGTGAGCGGCACCGCGCGCGTTCTCGAAGACACAGCGAAGATTCAGCCGCTGATCGCCTGCCTGCCCGTCGGCCGCAACCGCGCCATGTACACCCACAAAGTCGCCTGCCCGGTCGAGGGCGGTTTCCGCGTCGGCTCGGACACCATCAAGTTCGACCCCGCCCGCGACACCGTGCTCATCGACATCCATAAAGCGACTTACCCGCACCACTTCTGGTGGAAGTGGGCCAACTTCGCAGGCTTCGATTCTTCAGGAAAAATACTCAGCGCCAACCTGACGGATAACCTCATTCTCGACCAGAGAGCCTGGAACGAATGCGCAATGTGGCACGGCGGCGTTATTTCTCTCATGAATCCCGTCAAATACGACTTTAACGAACGGGACACAATGAAGCCGTGGGAGATTCACGACGACGAAGGCCGCGTGGCCCTGAAATTCGTTCCGGAGGGCGAGAAGAAGGAAGACCTGAACTTCGGACTGATCAGAACGCACTACCGGCAGCCTTTCGGCAAATTCAACGGATTCCTCGTTGACGACGCCGGAACAAAACACGTTGTCCGCGACATCTTCGGAGTCACCGAACTCATGGACTCGTGGCTGTGAGAGCGGAGCGCGCGAAGTCGCGCGAAGTGTAAAAAAGTTTGAAAGGATCTCAAGGAAAACTTTTCAAAGTTTTCCTTGGTCTTAGAGTAATTAAAAAGGGGCGGCTCATCGGCCGCCCCTTATTAATTTACTACTGTTTAGTTTCCCGCTATCGTCACTCTTCGACAACTGCGTTGGCGCCGTTTCCGTTGCCGATTTCGTCTTCGTCGCTGGGCGGGAAAACTTCGAACGCGACGACGCTGTCTTTGTCCTCGAGGCGCATCAGGCGCACGCCCTGCGTGCTCCGCCCGACGGTGGAGGAAATGCTCTTGATCGGCTGCCGGATTATGATTCCGTGCGAGGAGATCATCATCAACTGGTCTTCTATGTCCGCCACCGCGATGCCGACGACATCTCCGTTGCGGTCTGAAATCTTTATCGTCAGAATGCCTTTGCCGCCACGGTTCTGGCATCTGTAGTATTTCAACAGCGTGCGCTTGCCGAATCCGTTTTCGCAGATGACCAGAAGCGCTTTTTCGTCGTCGACAACTCCGGCGCCGACGACTTCGTCGTCACGGTTCAGGCGTATGCCTCGGACTCCGGCGGCGGTGCGGCCCATCGGCCTGCAGTCGGCCTCGTGGAACCGGATGCTGAGGCCCTTCTTCGTCGCGAGGATGGTGTCCTTGTCGCCCGTGGTCAGGATGACATACCGCAACTCGTCGCCCTGCCGCAGCGTGATCGCCCGCACTCCGCCCTTTCGCGGCGTGTCGTATTCCGTAAGCAGCGTCTTCTTAACGACGCCGTCCTTGGTTATCATCATCAGATATTGATCTTCGTGGTAGCCGGTGATCGGAATGATGGCGGTCACCTTTTCGGCGGGGTTGAGCTGAAGCAGGTTGACGATGGGAATTCCCTTCGCCTGCCGGCTCGCCTGCGGAATGTGGTAGGCCTTCATGCGGTAGACCTGCCCGCGGTTCGAGAAGAACAGCACGTAGTCGTGGCTGGAGGTGACGTAAAGGTGGTGGACGGAGTCCTCCTCCTTCTTGGTGAGGCCGATCACTCCGCGGCCGCCGCGGCCCTGCATGCGGTAGGTGTCCACCGGCATCCTCTTGATCCAGCCGTCGCGCGTAACCATCACAACGACGTCCTCGCGGGTTATCAGGTCCTCGATGTCAATGTCCGCGTCTCCGGCGGTGATCTTCGTGCGCCGCTTGTCCTTGTACTTCTCGCGGATGTCTGTCAGTTCCTTGACGATAATCGCGTCCACCTTGCGGGCGTCGGCGAGAATGCCTTCGAGTTCGCATATCTTTTTGATGAGTTCTTCGTATTCGTCGGTAATGGCCTTTGTTTCGAGCCCTGTCAGCTTCTGGAGGCGCATGTCGAGAATCGCCTGCGCCTGAAGCTCGGAGAGCTTAAAACGCGACATGAGGCCCGTTCTCGCGGTCTCCACATCCTTGCTTTTCTTGATCAGCGCGATGACGTCGTCGATATTCTTCAGAGCGATCAGGAGGCCTTCGAGAATGTGCGCGCGGGCTTTCGCCTTGTCCAGCTCGAACTGAGTGCGCCGCCGGATGACGATCTGCCGGTGCGCCACGAACTTCTCGAGCGCCGCTTTAAGGTTCAGCGTAACCGGCCGCCCCTCGACGATCGCGATCATGATTATGCTGAACGTGGTCTGCAACTGCGTGTGCTTGAAAAGCTGGTTCTGCAGCACATACGGGTTCGCGTCGCGCTTGAGCTCGATCACAACGCGGATGCCGAGCCGGTTCGATTCGTCGCGTATGTCGGAGATGCCATCGATTTTTTTGTTCCGCACAAGGTCGGCGATGCTTTCGATCAGGTTGCTCTTGTTAACCATGAACGGAATTTCGGTGATGATGAGGCGCTGGCGGCCGGATTTGCCCTCTTCGACATCCGTCTTGCCGCGCACGATGGCTTTGCCGCGGCCGGTTTCGTAGGCCTGCCGGATGCCGCTCGTGCCCATGATCTCGCCGCCGGTCGGAAAATCCGGGCCTTTTACTATCTTGATCAGCTTCTCTATGTCGATATCCGGTTCCTCGACCAGCGCGATGGTGGCGGTGACGATCTCGCCGAGGTTGTGCGGCGGGATGCTCGTCGCCATGCCGACCGCGATTCCCGACGAACCGTTCACCAGCAGGTTCGGGTATCTCGCCGGCAGAACAACCGGTTCCTGTTCGGTCGCCTCGTAGTTGTCCACGAAGTCGACTGTGTTCATCTTGATGTCGGCGAGCAGCTCCATGGCGGGCTTGTCGAGGCGCGCCTCGGTATACCTGTATGCCGCCGCGTTGTCGCCGTCGATCGATCCGAAGTTTCCGTGGCCGTCGACCAGCGTGTGGCGCATGTTGAATTCCTGCGCCATGCGCACGAGAGTGTCGTAAATCGACGAGTCGCCGTGCGGATGGAAGCGCCCCATCACGTCGCCGACGATCTTGGCCGACTTTCTGAAATGCGCGCCCGGCGTCAGTCCGAGGTCGCCCATCGTGTACAGAACGCGCCGCTGAACCGGCTTCAGTCCGTCGCGGGCGTCGGGCAGCGCGCGGCCCACGATTACGCTCATCGCATAGTCGAGGTAGGCGTCTTTCATCTGCTTCTCGATCGCCACGTCCAATGTTATGCTGTTATCCTCTACAACGGGTTCGATTTCTTTGTCTTTCGCCATCTCAACTGTCCTTTCAACTTCTCGGTTATATATAAATTTTTATCGTTTAGTCCAGGTCATACGTCCAGATTCTTTACTTCCATCGCGTGGTCTTCGATGAACTTGCGGCGCGGCTCGACCTGATCGCCCATCAGGAGCGTGAACATTCCGTCGGCCTCTATCGCGTCTTCAACCATAACCTTCATGATCGTGCGGCTCTTCATGTCCATCGTGGTTTCCCAAAGCTGTTCCGGGTCCATCTCCCCGAGGCCTTTGTAGCGCTGGATCACGATCCCGCGGTCGCCGCCCATGTCCGCATACTTCGCCGACATCTCGTCGTCGTTATAGGCATACTCGATCCGCTTGCCCTTTCGAAGCTGGAACAGCGGCGGGCAGGCCACGTACACGTTGCCGTTCTCGACCAGCGACTTCATATACCGGTAGAAGAACGTGAGGAGCAGCGTTCTGATGTGCGCGCCGTCGACGTCGGCATCCGTCATGATTACGATTTTGTGATAGCGGAGCCTCGCGACGTCGAAATCGTCGCCGATGCCGGCGCCGATGGCGGTGATCAGCGTTCGAATTTCCTCGTTGCCGAGGCTTTTGTCGAGACGCGCCTTTTCCACATTGAGAATCTTGCCGCGGAGCGGGAGAATGGCCTGATAGCGTCTGTCGCGCCCCTGTTTGGCGCTGCCGCCGGCGCTGTCTCCCTCGACTATGAACAACTCTGTTTTCGTCGCATCGTGCTCCGAGCAGTCCGCCAGCTTGCCGGGCAGCGAGCCGCTGTCCAGCGCGTTCTTGCGCCGGGTGAGGTCCCGCGCCTTCCTCGCCGCTTCACGCGCCCGAGATGCGCGCAGCCCTACAGTTACAATCTGCCGCGCGGCGCCCGGATTTTCCTCGAGAAATATGTTCAACGCTTCCGAAAACAGCGAGTCCACAAGTCCCTTAACGTCGCTGTTGCCGAGCTGCGTCTTCGTCTGCCCCTCGAACTGCGGGTCCTTGATCTTTACGCTTATGACGGCGGTGCAACCCTCGCGCACGTCGTCGCCGGAAAGCTTTTCTTCGTTCTTCAGAATGTTGTAGCGCTTGCCGTAGTCATTCAGAGTGCGCGTCAGGCCGCCCTTGAAGCCCACGAGATGCGTGCCGCCCTCGATCGTGTTTATGTTGTTGCAAAATGTTAGAATATTCTCGCTGTAACCATCGAAATATTGCATTGAGCACTCAAGCAGCGTCCCGCCCTTCTCTTTCATCATGTAGAACGGCTTCGGGTGCAGTAACTCTTTGTTCTTGTTCAGCATCACCACGAATTCTTCGATGCCGCCGTCGTATTTGTACTCCGCCCGGTTCGGGGACTCCACGCGGAAATCCTCCAGAACTATCTTGAGGCCCCTGTTGAGGTAGGCCAGCTCGCGCAGGCGCTTGGAAAGTATCTCGAACGAATACGTCGTCTCGGTGAAAATCTTCGAGTCCGCGAGATAGGAGACTTTCGTGCCCTGCTTCTCGGTCTGGCCGAGCATCTTCATGTCGTGGACGTGCGCTCCGCGCTCGTAGCGCTGCATGTAGCACTTGTTCTCACGGCAGACTTCCACCTCGCACCACTCGCTGAGCGCGTTGACGACCGAGATGCCGACTCCGTGCAGGCCGCCGCTGACCTTGTATCCGCCGCCGCCGAACTTGCCGCCCGCGTGCAGCTTCGTCATGACCACCTCGAGCGCCGGTCGCTTTACCTGCGGATGCAGGTCGACCGGTATTCCGCGCCCGTTGTCGATAACCGTTATGCTGTTGTCCTTGTTTATCGAGACCTCGATATCGGTGCAGTAGCCGGCCATCGCTTCGTCGATGCAGTTGTCCACCGCTTCGAACACGAGATGATGCAAACCGCGCGAACTCGTGCTGCCGATGTACATCGCCGGCCGCCGGCGAACCGCTTCAAGCCCTTCAAGAACCTGAATCTCGTTTGCCGTGTATTTCATTTCCTTCTTTGGAGCTTTGGGATTGTCTTTGTTCGTCATGCCGCTCTCCTCTCGGAAACCTCCTGCGAAATTTCGCCCCGCGGCCGGTTGTAAAATGTTCCGCAACCGCCGGGCCGAAGCCTTATCTCAACTTGCTTATATTTGTCCTTAAACACTTTCAGGCGCTCTATCGCGCCCGCGCCGCATATCGGGTCGCATTTTGCGTTTCGAGACGCGTTTGGCGCATTGCTACGCGATTACGGTATCTTTGAACAATAACTAACTTAGTTACTTCTTTTAAATATAAATAACATAAAAGTATATATAAGTCAACAATAGAGAGAGGCAAGATTTATAACGACTTTTCAACATAATTATAAACAATTCAACAAAGTTATAAACAAACGAGCACATTTTGGCCGATAGTCAACCACTGGCAAATATAGGCAGCGGCCTCGTTATTCGGCAGATTGATGAATGTTGTTATTTTTATTGTGGAAAACTCGTTTTCAGACTTTTGTTTCGCTGTTTCGTTTCTTTTTGCGCTCATGCCTGTAGACGTTTTGATAAGTTTCAAATTCCGACATGCCGCATTTACCGCATCTCCAAGCTCTGTCTGATATCTCATTTCCACATTTGGGGAAGATCTTATTTTCATATTGCCACAAATTGCTTTATATCAACAACCGTTCTTTAATTTCTGCGAATATGATAATTGAAAGGTTGACGGGCTTGCCTAAAGCGCATCTCGCTATGAGTCAACAACTCTCGATGATGGCTCCTTGCGGGAGACAAAGCTGAAGTCCGTATGGCTGTTATTATGCCTTTATTCGGACTGCGGCGGCGATGACGCCGCTTTGTAAGCCGGCAACATGTTGCCGGCAATGAAAGCGACATCGTGATGTGGCGCTCCAAATTTTAACCAATCATGATAATTAATATGCAATGATAATAACTGCGCGGCTACAACCCCAACGCCTACTTTTTCTTCTTATCGGCCATCGTGCATTTGATTTCGCGTATGTACGGGCGCCCGAGGCGATTGTTGACGCCTTGTATTATCGCGTTGCGCCTGAATGAAATTTCCTGCGACCAGGCGGAACCGTCGGTGGCGATATGCAGTATCCTGTTTTCTACGTAAAGGGGTTTCGAGCGCTCGGCGAGCTTCTTGCCCACGAGGCCCTCCCAGTCTTTGAGAGCTTCGTAGAACTCTTTTAAGTCGCCGAGTTGGAGGTCCTCGCCCATCCGCAGGACTATCCGCGACAGATCCTGCAGCTTATCGCTCCGGTCGCTCATACGCTGTTTTACTAGACTTTAACCGGCATCAGGATGTACGTGTAATCCGGCATATCGGTGTGGAAGTGGCCGGGGTCCAGTTCGTCCTTGTAGTCTATCACGATTTCATCGTCGTCGACCGAGTTTAGGAAGTCGATGATGTATTTCGAGTTGAAAGCGATCCGGACGTCCTTGCCCTTTTTGGTGATTTCAACTTCTTCGTTCGCGCTTCCGACGTCCTTCGTGGTCGACGAGAACCGGATGCTCTCGTCGGTGATGTTGATCTCGATGATATCGCGGTTTTCCTTCGAGCAAGCCATGATCGAGGCGCCGCGGGCGGCGCTCAGCAGGCGAAGCCTGTTTACGCGGCAGGAGCCTTCGCTGTGGTCCGGTATCACTCTTTCATATTTCGGGTATTCCGTCTCAATCAGTCTGGATACGATGTATATTCCGTCCGCGCTGAAAGAAACCGATTTTGAATCGACGGAGATTTTAACCGTTTTCTGGTCCGAATCCTGTATCACGCGCAGAAGCTCCGCAAGAGTGCGGGTGGGAACGATTACCTGGCTTTCCGGAAGCTGCTGTCCTTCGACGACAAAAATTCTCATCGCCAGGCGGTGACCGTCCGTCGCCACGAAGCGCACTATCTTGCTGTCTTTTTCAGTCTTCATGAGAACGCCGCCCATGAACACGCGGGCATCGTCCGGATTTGTAGCGAATACTGTCTGCCTGATGCCCTGATCGAGCATCTTTTTATCCATTTCGAAAACTTCTTTGCCGTCGCTTTTCGGGAAAGGCGGGAAATCCTCGGCCGGGATGCAGTTGAAATTATATCTCGATCTTCCGCACTCCATATGCATCACGGTGTCTTCGAGAGAAAAATATACCGTCTTTTCTATCATCACGCCGAGAACTTCTATGATCATGGCGCTTGGCGCCGTGATTTTGCCGTCCTGCTCGCCCACGCATTCGATGTCCGCTTTTATTCCGATCCGGTGGTCGTATCCGATCATGCTGAGGCAGTTGCCGTTCAATTCAAAAAGAACGTTCCTCAATACCGGTGTCCTGTTTTTCGCGTCCGTCGCTCTCTGCGCGAGATGCAGATTTTTTAGAAGTATTTCCCGGCTACAGGAAAATTTCATCACTTATCAACCTCGCTTTATCTTTCTTATTTTTATTTATAAATTAAATAACTAATACAACAACGCGGTGTTAAAAAGTTAGGAACCGCGAATGTCCTTTTATTTTCACTGCTTTAATCCAAAACATTGTGTTTATAACTTTCTAAAATGTTTGTAAATGTTGCGTATAACTCCGTACTGTTCGTTATTGTACACCAAAACCTACAAGATTCTAACACAGATTAAGAAATTATTAACCGTTATTAACCTTTTATTTTTTGTTTCAGGTTCTCGATGGTTTTCTTTAAACCCGGGTCGGTTTCGATTTCCTTGGCGATTTTGTCGCAACTGTAAATGACGGTTGTGTGGTCCCGGCCGCCGAATTCGTCGCCGATCGCGTTCAGCGTCATGTTGGTCATGCTTTTGGCGAGAAACATGGCGATGCTGCGGGCATACACGAACTCTTTTTTCCTTCTCTGACCCGTTATCTCACCCGGATCTATCCCGAAATTCCTTGAAACCACCTTGATTATTTCGTTGATGGTTATCGTTTCAGGATCCTTCTCCGGCGCGATGTCGCTGATTATTTCTTCGGCCAGTTCCATCGTGATTTCCTGATCCTTGTATTTGAACTTCGAATATGCGGCCATGCGTGTCAGAGCGCCTTCGAGGTTTCTAATGTTAGTGGTAATAGTAGTGGCTATATATACAAGGATTTCGTCTTTGACAAAATGTTTATCGATTTCGCATCTCTTTCTTAATATTGAGAGTCTTGTTTCGAAGTCCGGCTCCTGTATGTCGCAGACAAGGCCCCAGTTCAGACGGCTGGTCAGGCGGTCCTCCATCGTGGGAATGTCTTTAGGGAGCCTGTCCGACGCGATTATTATCTGTTTCTTCTTTTCATAGAAGTCGTTAAAAATGTGAAAGAACTCATATTGAGTTCGGTCCCGGTTTTCCAGGAACTGGATGTCGTCGAGCAGGAGCGCGTCGAGTCGAAGAAAATGGCTCTTGAATTCGTGCAGGCGTTTTTCGCGTATGCATGCCATGAATTCGTTCGTGAACGCTTCAGAAGTTGTGTATTCGACGAGCAGATTAGGCTTTGTCGAAGCGATGTAGTGGCCTATCGCCTGCATGAGATGCGTTTTGCCGAGACCGGCCGCGCCGTAGATGTAAAGAGGATTGTAAGCTCTGCCGGGCGCCTCTGCGACGGCAAGGCATGCATTGTAACACAGCATGTTGTTGCCGCCGACTACAAAGGTGTCGAATGTATAGCGCGGATTCAGAAACGGCGCGGTTTTTTTCGCATAAGCCGTCGCTTCCGGCTTGTGTTCAGGAACTGGCGCCTGCCGCGCCGGCTGCGGCAGCGAGGGCGCCGGCTGCGTTTGGTCGTGCATCGCCACTATCTTGATTTGCCTGTTTGCGATCGCCGAGACGGTTTCTTCGATGACGCTCTGACTGTCATATAGATATTCCATCGGCAGCATGCCCGGTATCGTTATATAAAAAGTGTCTTCGTTCAAAGAAACAGGAATGATCCTTTTTACGAGCATCTCGATAATTGGCGTGTTGAGCTTGCTCTCAAGCTCTTCCATCGCTTTTTTCCATATCTCATCTATAGACATTTCAATCACCAACATTCAGTCCTGTTGTTCTTCTTCGCCCGCTGGATCATTGGGTCAGGGAAACAAGAAACGCGGCTTTATAAATTACATAGCCATCTGATTCGTTAACCACAATCACAGGTGATCGGTATGATAACAAATCGGGCAAATTTCCGCAATGCCCCTATGAAAAGAAAGAGGCGCATTTTCCATACAGATGTGGATCCGGCCGCCGGATCCAACCAATATTCAGCCAACACGTTCCTCTTCGCTCAAAATCAGTTCGATCTATCCGCATAGCTCGAGACCACAACTATTAAATTTCCATAATTACATCTCCAAAGCACAGGAACTTGGCGGTTATTCTCTTAACCCTTATGCTTGAATCCATTCAAAATATGGTAAATCATAAAGCTTCGAAGATTTCCGGATAGAGTTAAGTCGCTGTAGGTCTGACTCCGCCGCGCGATACCCCGCGCGCTTTAAATGCCGTTATGTTTTCACGGGCACGTTTCTGTTTTTACGATTACGCTTAAGTCCTTCTCAAAAATACAATCGCTTGTTTCAAGCGTCTCGGCGTATATCAAAGATTCACCGCGTATCATTGAGAACGACTTAAAAACGATGTTTTTCTGTTTATTAAAGTGATTATGAAGGTTGGCGAAAACACCGCGCCGCTTAATTGCGCTACATCGTGTTTTTGATTTTGAAATAAGAAATACAATGTTTTGACAAGTGATAAAGCGTTAAGGGGGCATCATCTCAAGACTGACTATAAAAAGCGATCCCTTATATACAAAGCGGGCTTACATGGCCGCTATTGCGCTTTGACTATCCGGGAAGCAGCACAATTGAAACAATAAACTAATATAAGATACAATAATCAACATAAATTGAACAAAGAAGTAAGTGGAAAAACAAACAAGCGGCGACAGGAGGAGCAACCTTACGAGGTAAAAGCGTCGCGCACGAATATGTTTTCTAAAGCCGAAAAGCGCGAAAACACACATGGATGGACGCATTTGTGAAACAGAAATACCATAGAATTTTCTAAAAGACAGATAGATACGAGGAAAAACAATGTGTGTATTGTGGATAAGTTATGTGGAAATCTGCTTTTAAACAAAAAAAGTCCTTTCTAAAGGGAAAATGTGGATTAAATGAACCGAAATGAGGCGACTATTCAACAAGTTATTAACAATTTCACAAAATGTGGTGTGAAAAACGAAATCACAGTAATGCAAACTCATATTCAAGTTTTATTCCAGAAACATAAACAGACATGTAAAATAAATTGTGGGTTACAACCACAATTAAAACGGGCAAAAGCGCAGATATTGTCTGGCTTCAAGAAAAAAGTACATTTCAAGAAGATCGCCTTCTTAAAGAGAGGCGCGACAAACTTTAGAGAAAACACGAATTATCAAAAATGGACAGGGATTATCGAATAAACGACATGCTATCGCAAATAAGATTATACAAACACGAATGGACGGTTAAAAAAATATATGATAATATTTTCAGGAATGAAACAGGGGGCTGAGCAATGAAGATAGAGAAAGACAGATACACTATCATCATAAACGGAAAACGCGAGTTTATCTGGTGCGGCGCGATACATTATTACCGGTTGCCGGTTGTGGAGCGATGGCCGAAGACGCTGAAGATGTTGAAGGAAGCCGGCCTGAATGCGGTGGACATTTATTTCCCCTGGAACTATCACACAGAGGAGGAAGGCAAATACCGGTTTGACGGGAACAGGGATGTGGAGAGGCTGCTGGACGAGGTTGAGAAAGCCGGCCTTTATCTTGTCGCCCGGCCGGGGCCGTATATATGCTCGGAGATAGACGGCGGCGGCCTGCCCGCGTGGCTGCTCGCTAAGCCGGAGCCGATTCTGCGATGTCGCCGGGAAGGAAAGGTGGTTTACGACGATAAGTACATGATATATGTGCGCCAGTGGTGGGAGCAGATTGTGCCCCGGATCGCCGCGCGGAAGAACTTGATTCTTTTTCAAATCGAAAACGAATTCAATTTGTTGCCGCACCTGAACGGCCCCATGAAGAACATCATCACCGCAATTCGAAAATACGACGCCAACATGCTATTCAAGCTTTCTAATTCCGACATATTTAAAATGTACACATATAAGATAATGCCGAAATTTTCGAAGCAGACGGCTGACAACTCTGTCTCGAATCCCTATATGAAAAAATTGTATGAGTGGTCCCGCAAGCTCGGCGTTGAAGTTCCCATTTTTCACAACGACATCCTGAGCACGGCCGACCGCCAGACGGATGTCGACCTGATGTCGATTGACGACTATCCGATCACTGACCTGACCTCGGAATGGCGCACGAGAAAAAACGTATTTAACGCGGCCGACATCATTGAGGAAGGGCACGCCGCTTTCCGCCGCGAGGAGCCGATCTTCGCCGCTGAATTCCAGTCGAGCTGGTACGATTCGTGGGGCGGCCCCGGCTATGAAAAGGTCCGCGAACTCCTCGGGACCGAGCAGCTCGACATCGCCACTAAAACGCTTCTCGCCCAGCGGGGAACGCTCGTCAGCTATTTCATGTTCGCCGGCGGCACGACACGCGGTTATCTGTCCAGTCCGGACGTTTATACTTCCTATGACATGGCGGCGCCTATCACCGAAAGCGGCGAAATTTCGGAGCGCTATCGCGTCGTTCAATGGCTTATCAAAGAGGTGGCAAAACTGGGCGATGATTTCCTGACGACCGACCCGGATCCGAACGTTGTCTGCCGCCCCTCGCGGATTTTCTGCAAGGCGCGCAAATCGAAAAATCTTCGCTATATCTTCCTGCGCAATGTCGGCGGCGCGCCCGCCGCCGCGCGCCTGAATTGTTACGATAAAGCCGTCCGTATCGGCCGCGCCGAAATGAGAATTATCGTTCTCGATCCCAACGGCAATCTCGTCGGCGAGGTCGGGCCATATGCGCCGGCGGCCGTTACCGCCAAGAAGAAAGCGCCGCCCTCCATTCCGCCTCTCGACGACTGGACTCTGTCGTGGGCCGGCCCGCAGCTCGATCCCGCTTTCGACGCCTCCGCATGGCCGCTCATGGACCCGTCGGAAAAGTGGGACCTCGACAGCCTCGGCCTGCACTACGGTTTCTGCTGGTGCCGGGGCACGTTCAAGGGACGTCTCAGCCGGTTGCTGATCGACGCCCGGCACTGTTTCTCCGTCTATATCAACGGCCGCCTCGTCGCTTCGCGCGACAACTTCAGAAACTTCTCCGGCGTCGGAGACGATGTCGCCGAATTGTTCGATATTCCGATCCCGTTCGAGGTTCAGCACGCAGGAACGAACGCGATCGTCGTCCTCGTTGAAAGCCTCGGGCACAACAAGGACTTCGAGAACGACGCGCGGAACCCGCGCGGCATTGTGTCTCTGAAAAGCTCCGGCGCGAAAATCGTATGGAGATACCGCGGCGGCCTGATCGACGGCGAACGCGGCCTCTGCCCCGAGCTGGACCGGAAATGTTTCGACGCCTACGCTCCGAAAACGAAGGTCAGCCTGCCGCACTTCTGGGCGCCCGAGGAAGAAGGCCTCGGACTGTATGAAACGACTTTCAAACTCGACATCAAGGACGTGGACCCGGCGCCTGTGGGCGTCGTTATCCCGGAAGCTTACAGCAAGGCCAACATCTATGTGAACGGCGTCCTCATGGGCCGCTACTGGCACGAAAAAGGGCCGCAACGCAAGTTCTATGTTCCGTGGGGAATATTGAATCCGCGCGGCGAAAATCACATCTGTGTCGCTGTTTGGAAACGATGGGAGGCCGGCGGCTTGGGCAAAGTTTCGCTCGAGCCGTATTGAGCGGCGGCTGAATTTAAAACAGAGGCAAAATATTCCGCGAATTTTTAAATGGGCGCGGCATGCAGCGCCCGCAGGGCTGGTGAAAAACGCAGGTTGGGGGGAGAAAAAATGCCATACGAACATTTGATCGTGGAACTCGAAAATAACATAGCGATTGTGACTATAAACCGGCACGAGCGGCGCAACACGCTCGGCGCCAAAACCATTAGCGAACTGGACCGCGCGTTCGACGAGCTTGCAGCGAACGACGCGGTGACGTCGGTTGTCATCGCCGGCGCGGGCGGCAAATCGTTCTGCGCGGGCGCCGACCTCGAGGAAGGATTCGATCTCGAAGGCGATGTGCGCGGATTCGTGCGCGCCGGGCAGGCCGTCTTTCAGAAGATCGAGCGGTTTCCAAAACCTGTGGTGGCCGCGGTGACGGGCTACGCGTTCGGCGGCGGCTTCGAGTTGATGCTGAGCTGCGACATGTCGGTGGTCGCCGACAACGCGAATCTGGGCCAGCCGGAAGTCGGCCGCGGCGTGATTCCCGGCTGGGGCGGTACGCAGAAAATACCGCGCATAGCGGGCAAAAACAGGGCGATGGAAGTGTTGCTGCTCGGCAATAGAATGCGGCCCGAGCAGGCAAAGGAATTCGGGCTTATCAACCGCGTCGTCCCGAAAGATGATGTCCTCAAAGAGGCAAAAGACCTTGCGGCAAGACTCGGGCGTCAGCCCGCGCACGCTGTCAGGCTGATAAAGGATGCCGTTCTGCGCGGCGGCCAAGGCTCTCTCGAACAGGGGCTCGAAATCGAGGCCGACAATTTCGCCGAGGCTTTCAAGCTCTCCGGAATCGCAGAAAAACTGAAGCCCCAAACCGAGTGAATCGCATTTTTCGCCAGACGTTGGATAAATACATATAACGTCATTGCGAGCAAGCCGCAAAGCGGCTGACGAAGTAATCCAGAACTCAATTTCCATATCCATGTACGGGATTGATGCGCCCAAAAAACGGTGGCGCGCAATGAGGCCGCTATCGTTTTATATAGCGAAAACTGAACACTTTCGAAAAAGCAGATTAATTCCAAATCCGCCATTAGGAATTGGCCGCTATGAACATTGCACCGGAGTCGGCGTCATATTGGCGAATCAGGGTTAATTCGTTATTGACTTGCGGCGCAGGCTATTTCTTATTTTTTGGGACAATCCGTTCCTGACCGCCCATGTATTCGCGGAGCGCTTCGGGAATGACCACGCTGCCGTCGGGTTGCTGGTAGGTTTCAAGGATGGAAACCATCAGCCGCGAAGTGGCGAGTCCCGAACCGTTGAGTGTGTGAAGAAGCTGCGTTTTCTTCGTGCCTGTCGGCCGGTATCTTATCTGTCCGCGGCGCGCCTGAAAATCGACGCAGTTGCTGCACGACGAAACTTCGTAATAGGAGCCTTGCGCGGGCAGCCAGCATTCGATGTCGTATGTCTTCGCCGACTGCTGTGCGATGTCTGTCGTCACGAGCAGCGCGGTCCGGAAATGCAGACCCAGCCGCGTGACCAGATCCTCGGCGGTCGCAACTAAGTGTTCGAGCTCGTCAAAGGAGGTTTCCGGCTTGACGTATTTGAACATCTCAACCTTGTTGAACTGGTGAACGCGTATCAGGCCTCGCTCCTCACGGCCGTGCGCGCCTGCCTCTCGACGGAAACAAGCCGAGTAGGCGCAGTAGTATATCGGTAAATCCTCTTCCTCGATAATCTCGTCTCTGTAAATGCTCCCTAACGGCACTTCAGCGGTCGGGATAAGGTAAAGTTCATCTTCCTTGCATTTGTACAACTGGTTCTCGAATTTGGGCAGATTCCCGGATGTGAATGCTGTTGTTGGATTTACCAGATAGGGCGGGATGACGAGCGTGAAGCCCTTTTCCCGGCTCAGCGTATTCATCAGGAAATTGATCAGCGCCCATTCGAGCCTGGCGCCTTCATTTATATATAAAGGAAACATTGACTGGCTGATTTTCGCGCCGCGCTCGAAATCGAACATGCCGAGTGAAACGCCCAACTCAACATGATTCTTTAATTCGAAGTCAAAAACCGGTTTCTCTTTGTGCGTTCTTACTATAACCTTATCATTTTCGTCTTCGCTGACGGGGACGCTTTCGTGCGGCGGGTTGGGGAGTTGATATACCAGCTCGTATAAATCCTTCTCGATGGCGCGTATTTGATCGTCGTAGGCCTGTATCTCATCTGATACGCTCTTCATCTCCGCGATCTTTATTGATCTCTCGTTTGCATCTTTTAGAATTCCGATTTCCTTGGAAACAACATTCCTTTTGTTCTTTAGCGCGTCTGCTTCGGCGGCTTTCACGCGCAGTTGTTCGTCGAGCGCGACTATGGCGTCAAGACTGATCGAGGGGTCTTTTTTCCTAAGTCTCGCTTCGAAGTCTTTTGGGTTTTCGCGTAGCTTCTTGATATCTATCATTGTTGTCTCCTAATCGCGGTATCTCTGTATTATAGCAGTACAGATTACTGATTTGTAGCGCTAAATCTGAATTCTAAGATATGTTTCGCACATATTAAGCCGTTTATTGCCCATATCTCAGATATTGAGCTTTTGCATCCAATATTTCACGCCTCAATATTCCAGTATGTTTTTACATCAAGCGGCTTCTTTTATCAATATAGTTTTACAAAACCATTAACAAGATGTCAAAACACACCGCATGCCGCTCAGTACTTAATCTTTTTGCTAAGTTTTACTTAATTACGCTCCCCTCTTCGTTCTCGTTGTATGGTTGACGGCGTCTTCTGCTGGAAGTAATATAGATAAATATTGTCGTGTTATTTACATTTCGCATAAATACGCAGTATTATATCAGTGCTTAACGCAATCATATTACATTATCTTATATTGTAGTAAAACGATAAAAACAGTGCGTTTTCGTAAAGTTACAGCCAGGCATAGCTGTACGGGCGTATAGTTATGTCTGAAATAATGCTGTTACTACGCATTATTATGAGAAGCAAGATGCTGCCTTATTGTATGTTACTATATTTATAAGGATTCGTAGATTCTCGACAGGTCTTCGTCGGAATAGAATTCGATCTCGATTCTACCTCCGGAAGCGCTTCTTATTACGTGTACCTTGGTGCCCAATTTTTCCTGAAGGGCCTCGACAAGCCTCAGCTCGCTATTGGTGTAGATCGAAAGGGAACCATTCTTGCCGTTGCTCTTGCTGTTTTTTTCGAGGATGCGCGATAGCTCTTCTGCCTCCCGGACGCTCAACTGACTGCCGATGATTCTCTTGAGCGCAAAGTCACGTTCCCGGTCGTCCTTGATGCAGAGGATAGCGCGGGCATGCCCTTCTGTTATGTACTTTCGATGTAGCGCTTCCTGTATTTGGGGCGGCAGGTCGAGGAGTCTTATTGTGTTCGCCACTGCCGACCTCGACATGCCCATTATCTGTGATATTTGGTTCTGGGTGTACCTGAACTCCTCCATCAGTCTTTTGAAGCCATTAGCCTTGTCTATCGATGATATGTCTTCGCGATGAAGGTTCTCGATCATCGCTATCTCGAGCATCTCCAGATCGGTTGAATTCCGAATTATAGCCGGAACGGTAGTGAGGCCTAATTTCTTTGCTGCCCGAAATCTGCGCTCTCCAGCGATGAGTTCATAGAGCCCTGTTTCTTTCTCTCTGACGATTAGCGGTTCGATGATACCATACTTTGCTATCGATGCGCACAAGGCATCAATCGCCTCCGGATCGAACTCGGTTCGAGGCTGATAAGGGTTCGGCTGGATTGAACCGATTGGGGCTAAAATCATAATATTGCTTCCTACTCCTTACTGTCCAGATTGCTGGACAAGCTATCTGCGGCTTCCGTTATTATAGTGGAGCCCTTTGGGATACGCACCAGTATCTCAAGATAATCCTCAGTTTCGCGTTCTATCATATCGGCTTTGCCGCCGGCTGATTTGATTTCCTTCAGAACCTTCTTCACGGCATTGAAATAGATTCTCGAATCTTGAAAATATTTGGTGATCGACTGCTTGCGGGGTTTCTTTATCTTGTCGCCGGTAAGTATGCCCTGAACGAGCTTCTCCGTTTGTCTGACCGACAGCGAATCTCTTATGATCTGCAGGATGACCTCGTGCATCATATCCTTGTTCGGCAAACCCAGAAGAGCGCGTCCGTGGCCCGCGGTGATTTTTCCCTCTATAAGCATGTTCTTCAGGTCACCTGGAAGGTCGAGCAGCCTGAGGGTGTTGGAGACGTAGGGTCTGCTCTTACCGATCTTGGCAGCGATGTCATCTTGCGATAAACCGAATTGCTTCTTCAGTATGCTGAATGCCACCGCCTCTTCGATACTGTTGAGGTCTTTTCGTTGAAGGTTTTCGATTAAACTAACCTCTGCAACATCTACCCCATCGATGTCTAAAACAACGGCCGGAATCTCTGTTAGACCTGCTTCCTTGCTCGCCTTCAGTCTTCTCTCGCCGGATATCAATTGATAGAAGTCTTTTCCCTTTCTAACAATGATGGGCTGTATAACGCCATGAACTTTGATAGATTCACTAAGCTCTTTTATGCTTTCCTGATTGAAGTCATTCCTCGGCTGAAACGGATTGGGTTTCAGCGAATCTACATTAACCATTATCAATTCTCTATCTGACATACGAGCCTCCAAGGTTATATTTTCGTCAAATCACTCGTTAATGTATTATACAATATTACGCCAATATAAAGTAAAGCGCTAAAATAAGAAAAATATTTATCTTAATTACGCAGAAGCACGTAAACCACATTTAATCACCGCAAACATTACTAATAAACAGACCAAAACGTGACGTGCGTTATAGTTTATGCGGAAAAGAAGGATGCGGAGCCGCTTGAAAAGAATAAAAAGCAGCGAGCAATTGGTCTAAAATAAGGAGATTAAATCACCGGCAAATAGTAAAAAGCGAGTAAATAAAAAGAGAATGCAGAACGTTTCACGTGAAACAAGATGAATAAGGGGAAACGATGAATTCAAGAAGGATGCTTAAGGAATCTTTGAATACAACGTATAAATAGTAAGCTATAGAGGTCTTTTAAAAGGAACGCCCGTGTTTCTGGGGTATATTTCAGGGGTTTTAGAAGTTTTCTTTATTATTAGAAGTTTTCTAAGTGGATCTTCCGGCCTAATTCTATAATCATATTCTGAAAATATTTCGCCGCCGCACTTAAAAAGTGCATTTTCAGCGGATTTAAGCTCATCAGATGACGAGGAAGTTTTATAGAAAATGGCTTTCCCGCCGATTTTCAGTAATGGAAGCGAAAGTTCTAAAAGAATTGGTAAAGAGGCCAGCGCTCTGGATACAACCTTATCAGCAGTTCCCCGGAGTCCGGTCTTTGCAATAGCTTCTGCCCGCACGTTTTCAACGCTAACCTGTTTCAGATTAAGTGATTCGGCAAGAACTGATTGGAAATTTGCTTTTTTGGCGATAGATTCGACAGAAATAAGGGAAATCGAAGGAAAACATATCTTTATTGGCAGGCCAGGAAAGCCGGCTCCTGACCCAATATCGACTAAAACATCGTTTTCATCGACATTGACAGCCTTGAACACGGAAAGTGAGTCTAAAACATGCCTGTAAAGGAATTCCTTAAAGGAATCATCGGCCACAAGATTGACATTTAGATTATATGCTTTGAGAGAAAGGTAGTAAACATGCAAAGCATGCGCCATTTGAGAGCAGTTTGCCGTTTCAGGCAAATACTTAATTATTTCATGAGCGATCTCTTGTTCCTGAGCAGCATTTTCCTGAGGATTGCCATTCATAATGATAATTACAACCTACTAATTTGGGATTGAGACCGAAATGAGCCTCGAAATATACTATTAATTAATTAAGTCATTTCCACATAATATCGCGTTTATTGTAAAACGAAAAGCTTTGGAAGTTACGTTTGTCTCGATGCCTTCTCCCTTTTGATAAAGTAGATAAGGGTCGTAACATCAGCGGGTGAAATACCTGAAATGCGAGAAGCTTGACCGACCGAGATTGGCATGATTGCCTTAAACTTAAGTCTTGCCTCAGTAGTGATGTTGTGGAGCAAATCGTAGTCGAAGTCGCTTTTAATTCGGATATCCTCAAAGCGTCTGAAGTCTTCAATTTGCTTCGTCTGTCTTTTTATATAGCCTTCGTATTTAATTTCGATGGCGACACGATTCTTGATTTCATCGTCATCGATAGGTATAAAATCCGGATTCAATAAGGCGAGGGAATCATATTCTACTTCAGGGGATTTAAGGGCATGGTAGAGTGATTTGCTTAGAAGTGAGGCAAAGGCTGGCTTATCATTTGGTTTCACGTGAAACGAATTTAAGCGTTCCATTTCCAAAGCCAATATTTCCTGCTTCTCAAGAATGGAGTTATATTGAGATTCGTTTAATAATCCGTATTCGTAGCCATATTTGCAGAGTCTCGTGTCCGAATTATCGAAGCGTATGGACAAACGATATTCGGCTCTCGATGTGAACAGCCTATATGGCTCATTGGTGCCCTTAGTCACAAGATCATCAATAAGAACGCCGGTATAGCCTTCGTCGCGTCCGATGATTAAAGGCTTCAAACCCAGTATGGACGCGGCCGCATTGAGTCCGGCCACGATGCCTTGAGCGGCTGCCTCTTCGTATCCACTGGTGCCGTTTATCTGCCCCGCGAGGTATAAATTCGCGACTATTTTCGTCTCAAGAGTCGGATTAAGCTGAGTCGGGAAGACAAAGTCATATTCTATTGCATATCCCGGTCTCATTATCTCGACGCTCTCCAAGCCTGGTATTGAGTTGATAAATTCCTGTTGAACGTCAATTGGCAGACTTGTCGAAAGACCCTGCATGTAAATTTCGTTGGTATCGAATCCTTCATGTTCGAGGAAGATCGGGTGTTGAAGCCGGTCTGGAAACTTGTTTATCTTATCCTCAATCGAAGGGCAGTATCGGGGGCCGACTCCTTCGATCTGACCCGAGAAAAGAGGCGCACGATGAAAATTGTTCCGGATGATATCATGAGTGCGTTCAGTGGTGTGAGTCACCCAGCATGAGCGTTGAACCGGCCTAACGACCTTCTTTGAAAAGAAGGAGAAGGTAAGTGGTCTGAAGGTAGGCTTTTGCTCTTTGCATTGGCTGAAATCGATTTGTTTGGAATTGACACGCGCTACAGTGCCGGTCTTAAGTCGACCGACTTCGATGCCTGATTCCTTGAGAGAGTCGGTCAACCCAATTGCTGGAAACTCGCCGAGTCGACCGGCCGGGAACCTCTTTTCGCCGATATGGATGATCCCATTGAGGAAGGTGCCTGACGTAATGATAACTGCATCTGAGTAAAATCGTTCCCCAGTGTCAATTTCGACTCCTGCCGCGTGATTTCCGTGCGTAATGAGCTTTACTGTCATCCCCTGCCTAAGAGAAAGGCAATTCTGTAATTCAAGAATGTGTTTTAATCGGAATTGATATTGTTTTTTATCGACTTGGGCGCGGAGCGCCTGAACTGCCGGCCCCTTGCTTGTATTAAGCATCCTGATATGAATGTATGTTTCATCGGTGTTGCGAGCCATCTCGCCGCCGAGCGCGTCGATCTCCCGGACGAGATGTCCTTTGCCGGGACCGCCGATGCTTGGGTTGCAAGGTAACAAGCCGATTGTATCCAAATTAATAGATAAGAGAAGGGTCTTCAGGCCGAGTTTGGAGGTGGCGAGAGCAGCCTCGATGCCTGCATGGCCGGCTCCGACGACAATAACGTGAAAAGCGCTCTGTGTTTTAATGTGTGTTATCATTTACCAACGCAAAAATTTTCAAAAATAGAAGAAATAACATCTTCAGAAGTTGTTTCCCCGGTAATTTTGCCGAGTGAATCAGCGGCCTCTTTAATGTCTATGGCAAGAATATCATCAGGGACAGAAAAAACGTTTTTAATGCAGTGAGAAAGGCTGCTTAATGCGGCATCAAGAAGACTGCGATGTCGTAAGTTAAGTATTATTGAATCCGGAGAGAACCGGGAGCGTGAATCAGCGAACTCATTGAGACGGTCATATAAGGATTTAAGGCCTTCGCCCGTAAGAGAAGACACAAAAGTGGGCTGACTGGACGCAAAACGCGCGGACAACAAAGATATATCTAAGCATCTTTGAAGATCATATTTGGTCACAATGGGTAAGCAGAAAGAAGAAGCAGTTTCAATTGCTTCCAGCACTGAATCATCGTCAGAGGACCAGGAGCAGGAGCCATCGAATAGAGCGAGGACGATATCGGCTGATTTCAGGAACGTGTGCGTTCTGCGGACACCTTCAGCTTCGATCGTGTTTTCGGAAACGGTGATGCCTGCTGTGTCCATAAGAAGGAAATCAAAGCCGCCGATGGCGATATAGTCGCCGACGAGGTCGCGGGTAGTGCCGGGAATATCGCTGACAATGACGCGATCTTTGCCGAGCAGTCGGTTCATGAGACTGGATTTGCCGACATTGGGCTTGCCGATAATAGCGACTTTAAGACTGTCATTAGAGAGTCGGACGGAATCGGCTGAATTAATGATATTATTGAGGCCGTCAATGGCGCCAAGAATGATGGCCTGCATATCCTCGCGTGAAAATTGCGAGGAATGATCGTCAGAAAATTCGATAGCGACTTCAATGTTAGCCAGCAGATCGATGAGTTTGCGCCGCAGGGATTTAACCGGGGAACTTAAAGAACCGTCGAGTTGGCGGACGGCGGCATCGAGGTAGTTGCGGTTGCGTGCGTTGACAACGCAGAGGACGGATTCAGCCTGTGCGAGGTCGAGTTTTCCGTTTAGAAAAGCGCGGCATGTGAACTCGCCGGGTTGAGCCGGCGAAGCGCCGGCGGCGGAAAGCAGATCGAGGATTTCGCGAGTGACAAGAAGCCCGCCATGGCAGAAAATTTCAATAACATCCTCTCCGGTGTAAGAATTGGGAGCGGGATAAAACACAATTGTGGCCTGATCGACCCTACGACCGTCTTTCGGGTCCGAGATGAAGCCAAGAGTCATTGTTCTGGGATTTGGCGGGAAATCAGCATTTTTGGCCGCAGGCGTGAAGATTTTTGCTGAAATCGAAACGGATTCCGGGCCGGATAACCTTATAACCCCGATAGCGCCGGCAGCTCTTGGCGAGGCGACAGCAGCAATAGTATTCTCAGGTGCGCCAAAAGAATCAATAGCGCTGGATAATTTGTCATGTGTGCTCATAATTTGCTAACAGCCGCTAAACCGCTATAAAATGCGAAAAAACAAGTAAAAAAAAGACAACGTGCGCATAAAGGCGGCATAAGCAGCAAATATACTTTAACTTAGAGTGGACTTTGAAAAACGGAGTTGAAAAGTTAAAAAAGCAACGGTTTAACAACTGTCCACAAAATGAATTATATATAGATAGGAATGTTTTGACAATTGACGATGGAGGAAACGAATTGAGCGCGGATAGCATAAGAGAGAGGAGGCGCCGAAGAAAAGAGCGCAATTTGGGAGAAGAAAAGTAACAAATTAAGAGGGTCGGACGGTACAAAACAAAAACCGGTATGATATAATGTGCGGAATTAGCGCTTGGAAAAGCAGGCAATAAACAGGGAGCGGCGGTCGCATATGGAACACGAATTGATGACGTTGAAGGACATCGCGCAAATGCTGGGGCTTCCGGAGAGCACGTTGAGGAAGTACAGGGACGCATATCCTCAAAGCGTGCCGTATGTGGGGTCGGGACGGGAGAGGCGATACCGGGAGGATGCGGTAGAGGTGTTCAAGGCGATAAGGGACTGCCGAGTTGACAGGCATTTATCGTGGGAGGATACGGAGCGCGAGTTGGTGAGTCGTTTTCCGGTGAATGCGGATGCGCTTGGGAAGAAAGCGGCGGTAAGCGAAGCCGAGGCTAACGTATTTCTCGAGAAGCTGGAGAAAGCGGTGAGGCAACTGACGTCGCAGGGAGAACGGCAGGAGTTTGTGGCGTCGACGCTTGCGAGCGAGTTATTGAACATGAAGAAAGCCGTGGAGAAACTGTCGCCGATACAAGATGATCTGAAGGCGGTGCGGCAGGCGACATATAGCTACAACGAGGTGGTGCAGAGGCAGCATAAGGAAGGGCAGCGGAGCGCGATGCAGATAATGGAGGCGATTGCGGCGATACAGGGAGCGCTTCATTTCATGCCGGACGAGATAGCGAGAGCGGCAGCGCCAGCGAAGGCGGAGGCGGTTCCGGCCGCGCAATTGAAGGTTCCGGCTCCCGCTCTGATAATTTCGGAATCTGCGGCTGGCGACAAGGAATCCGAGACGATAGCTCGGCTGCGCGAGAAGCTGAAGGAAAAAGAGTTGGAGACTGAGAAGTTCCGCGAGTTGTACGTGAGGGCGAAGCGGGAGATAGACCGTTTGCGCGATGAGTTGAAGAAGAAGACGGTGGAGGAAATATACGGTCAGAAGAGGCAGGTGGAAGCGGACATGCCGGACTCGCGGGAGGATCTCGACGGCGCGCGCGGGGGAAAGCTGTTTTTCAGGGGCAAAAAGAAGAAGCCGTAGAATTAAAGAAAATGAAACATGCGCCGGACAAAGCGGCGGGCGCGCGAAAGCAAGGCGCGAAAATAATAGCTAAAGAGAGACGGGACGAATTCAATGGGCAAGGAAGAGATAAGGCGAAGGATAGATGAGATAGATGCTGAGACGCTGAAGCTGTTGTCCGAGCGGGCGGGGCTGGCGAAGGAGATCGCGCAGTTCAAGAAGGCGTTTTACGATCCGGCGCGCGAGCGCGCGATATTCGAGCGGCTGTTCAAGCTGAACGGCGGTCCGCTGAAGGAAGAGCATGTAGCGTCGATATTCCGGGAGATACTGTCTGTGTGCCGGAGCCTGCAGAAGCCGATGACGGTGGCGTTTCTGGGGCCGCGGGCGACGTTTTCGCACTCGGCGGCGATCGAGCGGTTCGGAACAACGATCATCGAGCATCCGTGCGAGGACATAGCGACGGTGTTCGACGAAGTCGAGAAGGATCTTGCGGATTTCGGGGTTGTGCCGTTCGAGAACTCCTCGGAAGGCGTGATCAATTATACGATGGACCGGTTCATGATATCGCCGATATTAGTTTGCGGCGAGATCTACAGCGAGATCGCGCAGAATTTGCTGTCGAACGAGGATTCGCTGTCGAAGGTGACGAAGATATTCACGCAGTACAAGGCGCTTGAGCAGTGCGCGGGATGGATACAGAGGCACGCGCACGGGAAAGACATCGTGCAGGTGGACAGCACGGCGCTGGCGGCGCAGAGGGCGTCGAAGACGAAGAACAGCGCGGCGATCGCGAGCCGGCTTGCGGCGGAGATTTACGGGCTGAAGATAATCGAGCGCAGCATCGAGGATCACAAGGATAACAAGACGCGCTTTCTGGTGATCGGCAAGGAGCGGATGGCGCGAACCGGGGCCGACAAGACGTCGATTCTGTTTTCGGTGCGCCACGAGCCGGGCACGCTGTATCGGGCGCTGAAGCCGTTCGAGAAGCACGAGTTGAACATGACGATGATGCAGGCGCGGCCCTCTCGAAAGGGGCCGTGGGAGTATGTTTTTTTCGTGGATGTCGACGGCCACGAGGAGGACGCGCCGATAAAGAGCACGCTGAAGGAGATGCGCAAGGAAACGATCATACTGAAAACGATCGGCTCATATCCGTCGGCGGGCAAAAAGATGTAAAGTGGTTTGCTAAATAGCAAATACGCAAGGCGAAACGCGAGTTGACGAAAGGCGAAGACAAATGGATAAAGGAAATATACCAGTATTGACAGCGACCGGCGCGACGCTTCCGGAAGCGTGGGAGAAGTCGGTTCTCGAAACGTGGCGGCACGGGGTCGAGGTTCACACGGAGTACGACCGCGAGGGAGATCCGGCGAGCCGCGAGTGCACGATGATAATGGTGGTTGAAAAGCCGATGTCGGAGCCTCGGATACACCGGGCGTTCCCGGCGGGCCTCGAGGAGCTCGAGGTTTACCGGCTCGAAGTCGTCGACGGCGTGCACGACCACTGGATCGACCCGGCTGCGGGAAAGTGGACTTACACATACCACAAGCGGCTTTTCGATTTCGAGATGGAAGGCAAACACATAGATCAGATGGCGTACGTTGTCGACAAGCTATCTGCGGCTGCGATCACGCGGCGCGCGCAGGCGATCACGTGGAACCCGGCGCTCGACCCGCCGACGGACGACCCGCCGTGCCTGCAGCGGCTCTGGTTCCGGCTGCTCGAAACCGGAGATGGCGAATACGCGCTCAACATGAACACGCACTGGCGCTCGCGCGACGCCTACAAGGCGGCGTTCATGAACATTTTCGCTATGACTGATCTGCAGCGCATCGTAGCCGAACGCATCGCTGAGAAGACCGGCAAAAAAGTCGTTCCCGGCCGTTACGCCGACATATCGGACAGCTACCATATATACGGTTCGTACTTCGCTGAGTTCGAGGGGTTTCTCAAACTGATCGAGAACCGCACATTCGAGCAGCGCACGTGGCACAGCGAGTACGCCGAATCGTTCTTCGCCGAAGGCCGCGCGCGCATCGAAAACGAGAAGTGACATAGCCGCATACCGGCAGCGAAGCAAATCATCTCAAACTATTATCAGCCATAATCGGCGCAGCATGCCGCGCCTCTGCAATCGCATTTTATGCAACAAATTGGCCGATACGGGATTATATTTTGCGCGCGACGGTGATGTGCCGCCATGCGAGCGATGGGAAGATTTTGAAAAGAGAGGATTCAAGAATCGAGTCAGCGAGAATGAGCGGCGGCAGGCAGGCGAGGCGCAAAACTGATGCGGCGCGGGGCGAGCGTGATTCAACGATGACGGTGAAGAGGAAGAACAGCTCGGAAAAGAGATTGACGGCGCGGCGGCTGACGGTTTCGAAACCTGAGGCGCGAAGTTTTTCGCGCAGGACGCCGGGCGGCTGCGATTTCTCGTCGCTGCTCATCACGCGAACGGAGCGGCCGACGCTATCGGCGAGGCGTCGCAGAGGATGTCCGCCGTTGGGGTCGGAAATGAAAAGAATGCCGCCGTCCTGCAGAACGCGGCGCGCCTCGGGCAGAAATTTATCGAGGTCGAGATGGTGCGCGGCCTGAATGATGAAGACGGTGTCGAACGAGCGGTCGAGCGCCGGGAGATTCTCGCAGTCGGCGACGAAGACGGCGGGGGAGTTGTTGGGCATGCAGCGGTCGAGCGCGTAGGCGCGGTCGGCGGCGAGTCCTCTGCGGATAACGCCTTCGCTGATGTCGCAGCCGGCGGAGAGCGAGGCGCCCATGGCTTTGAAGTAATGGACGGTTCTCGGGTTGCCGCAGCTCGCCTCAAGCGTTTTCTTTCCGGAAATCCACTCGGACTTAACGAAGCGCAGGTGGCGGTCCCAGAAACGCAAAACGATCCGGATTATGAGGCGGCCGACGGGGTTGTCGTCGCGTTCGAGAAACGAAATGACATAGACGCCTTCGCCGTCGAAGTGCGATTTTTCCCGCGTATTTTTGTTTTGTGCGGCTTGAGCCATTAAGCTGCGGCGCCTGATCCTAAAAGTTGCGCGGCCGCTTTTCGCGCGGCGGAGCGCCGATTCAATCATTGCATTATTCCACGCCATTTTCAATAGAGATAAGCGCGGCCGGACCGGGCGCGCGATTTCCGGCGCCGCGCGATTTCTAACGAATCGTTATTAAAGCTCCGGGAATTCGGATATAATACAATGCGAAACCGGGTCGCCGCGAGAGGCGGCCCGGGACGAAAGGCGCCGCGGAATGAAAGTCGTTTTTCTGCAGGACAACGGAATCAACGAGTCGCTGGCAATGTGCGACGTATCCGGGTTGCTGAAAAGCCGCGGGCATTCATGCGACGTATTCATAAAGCGCAATGAGAAAAAGTTTCTGCGCGCGGTCGTCGAGAGCCGTCCGGGGCTGATCGTCGTGCCGATGGACATCTGGGGCGAGCGCGTTGCGCTGTCGATCGCGGCCGAGGCGAAGCAGGCGCTGCCGGATGCGCCGATAGCGTTCTGCGGAACCTACCCGATGCTCTTCCCCGAAGTCATAAACGACCCGCAGGTGGACATTGTCATCCGGGGCGAGGCCGAGTTCCCCATACTCGATCTGGCCGAACGGCTCGAAAGCGGCGCCGACTACGCGGACATTCCCAACCTGACTGTAAAGCGCGGCGGCGAGATCATAGAGAATGAAATGCGAACGCTGCTGCAGGATCTTACGCTCCTTCCGCTGCCCGACCGCGCGATTTATTTCAAATACTGGTACATGAAACAGATGAGCCTCAAGCGGTTCACCAGCGGCCGCGGCTGCCATAACGCCTGCAGCTTTTGCTATAACGCAAAATACAAGGAATTCTTCAAGGGCAAGGGACGCTATCTGCGCCGCAAGCCGGTCTCGCGGATCATCGAGGAGATCGAGGATATGAAACGCCTGAGCGCTCTCTCAAGCATCCATTTTTCAGACGACATTTTCACATACGACAAGCAGTGGGTTATGGATTTCTGCCGCGAGTACAGCCGGAGATTTTCCGGAATCCCGTTCACCTGCAACACGACCGTGCACGACATCGACGACGAGATGATGGCGGAGATGAAGAAGGCAGGCTGCTTCGGCATAGCGATCGGCGTCGAAACCGGCAACGAACGGCTGCGCATGGACAAGCTGAACAAGATGTATCTCGACAGCGACATCAAGCGCACCGCCGCGCTGATAAAAAAGAACGGCCTCTATCTGACGGCGTTCAACATGCTCGCGCTCCCGTACGAAACAATCGACAACGCGTTCGAAACCGTGCAGTTGAACCGCGAGATCAAGGCCGACAACGTGCGGGTCACGTTCCTGTCGCCGATTCCGCGCACGGCGCTTGTCGAGGACGCCGTCAGGGACGGATTGCTCGACGTCAACTATGAGGAGACCGGCATGCGCATCATGACGCCGGAGATTCAGACGAAAACGAACCGCGAGTTCGAAACGCTCTATGCCCTGATCGACGTCGCCGTCGCGTCGCCGCTGCTCGAAAAACTCGTGCGCAGGCTGATAAGCGTCCGGATACCGAAACCGATCCTGTTCCTGTTCCTGCTTCCGAGAATGTACCGGGAAAAGAAATTCTTCAATATAAAATTTATCTCCGGCCTCATCTTCTATCTGAACACCACGCTCCCGCAATACCGCACGAAAAATTTCAACAATTATTTGCCTTAAAACATCTTGAAGAAAAACCTTTTGCCGGCCGGCCGGGTTTTTAGGGCTTCACTTGTCTACTAATGATACAAAACGTCTTTCACGCGCATCAATTTTATCGAATTTAGGATGATTTTTCCTCAATCTCCTTTTCCAAAACTTTTCAGTTAGATCGAGTTTATATTTTTGTGGTATGATATTAATATGAACCGCTGAAATAAGGAGCGCAAATGAAAAACAGATGGATTTATATTTTTATTTTTTCAGTCGTTTTGTTTTCAGTTGATGCAATACGATCAGAAAAAGTGAAAGCTCCCGTCAAATTCTTATCAAGCTGTGAGATGGACCTGAATAATGATAAACAAACAGATATCGCGATGTTGATGAAAACCCGGAGAGGAATGGAATTAATAATACTGATAATCAGAAAAGATAAATACGTTACATACAATTATTTTTTGGGAGAGTCCGAGACAAAACTGGAATGCCATTATGGGAAAGCCATTAAAGAAACAGATGCCGGACACGGAGACAAAAAAGGGAAAACATATAAAACAAACGGCGCGTATTTAATAATTGCGCAACCGGAAGGCGCCGCCCGCGCTCTTTTTTGGGACAATAACAAGTTTCACGAAGTATGGACTGCTGACTGATAAACATTCAAAAGATGCAATATATGAATTGAGTTCGGGATTGCCGCGACGATCGTTTTACGAACTTCTCGCAATTACGATATTTATAGCTACCCATCCCATCGCTAAAGTTTTTTGGAAAGTATGAAAACCTTTTTAACAAAAAAGGTTTTCATGTTTTATTAATATTTTTAAATCTTTTCGATTTTTGCGATGAAGTCGGCGATTTCGAAGGGTTTGGAGATGTAGCCGTCGCCGCCGGACTCGCGGCAGAGGGTTTTGAGTTCGTCGGATGACTTTGCGCTGAAGAGGTAGACGAAGATGCCGGAGTAATCCGGGTTTTGTTTGAGGGCGCGCAGGAGATCGGGACCGTTGCCGTCCGGCAAATGGACATCGAGGAGAATCAGGTCGGGCAGCTTTTCGCCGAGCCGCCCGTACATAGAGGCGCCGTTGTGCGCTGTTGAAACAGTGAAACCTTCGACTGTGAGCAAATCCTCCATGAGAGCGGCCAAGTCACGGTCGTCGTCGACGACAAGGATGCTGTTGACGGTTCTGCGAGGCTCTGCGGCGGCCGGCTCGGTTTTGGCCGGCAGCGAGAAATAGACTGCGGCGCCGCCGCCGGGCCGCTCTTCGATCCAGACGCGCCCGTTGTGGATTTCCATGTATTCCTTGACGATGCTCAGGCCTTTGCCCACTCCGTCTGAGATCGGGTGTTTGCCTTTGCGCACCTGATAGAACGGGCTGAACACCAAATCGCGTTCCGACTCCGGAATGCCGGGTCCGCGGTCAAGAACGCCGATCACAAGGTCGCAGCCATCTATCGCTGCCGTGATTTTGAATTCAAGGCATTCCCTGTTTGAATATTTGACCGCGTTGTCGATCAGATTGTCGAGAACCTGTTTGATGCGTTCCGGATCGCAATGGGCGTATGCCGCGCGGATGTCCGGCGACAGGTCCGCCTGGAACGAGAACCGGCCGGTGTCGAATCGCTTCCCGATAAGGTTTGCCAGAGTCAGGCGGGATTCCTCGATATAGATGTTGAGGAATGTCCAGGCGGGCACGTCGCGCATTTCGAACCGAGGCGTTTTGTTTTCGAACATGGCGAGGTCGAGAAGCTCCTCGACGAGTTTGAGTTCCTGCTGGCCGCGTTCGTGGATGATGCGCAGCTTGTTTTTGACGCTTTCAGGCAACTGCTCATTTAGCAGGAATTCCGAATATCCGAGGATGACGGAGAGCGGGGTTCGGAGCTCGTGCGAGACTGAGCTGAGGAAGTTGATCTTAGCCTGTTCGAGGCGTTTGCGTTCGGAGGCGTCGCGCGAGATGCCGAGCGCCGCGCGCACTGCCCCGGAATTGTCCGTTATGGGAACGAGCTGCGAGTCGAGCCATATCTCGTTGTTCCGGAGATTTATTGAGTATTCAACGGAGATAGGCTCGCCGGAATCGAACACGCGCTCGAAGTTTGCCATTTGCCAACCGCAAGCGCCCGCGGGGAAGAGCAGATCGCGCGGTTGGCCGATGAGCTGGTCCTGAGAGCAGCCGAGCTGGGCGGCGCCGTATTCGTTGACATATTCGATGATGCCATCCCGGTTGACGATGAAGATGGTGTCTTTGGCGGATTCCGCGAGCGCGCGGTAGCGTTCCTCGCTTTCGCGAAGGGCTTCCTCAGCCTTGAGCCGTTCGGAGAGGTCGCGTCCGTTGATGACGATGAAGGGCGATCCGGACGCGGGGACGACGGTTTTGCCGATGCCGTCCATAAGTTTATACCGGCCTTCTTTGTTGAGCATGCGGATGTCGGCGCGCGTGGTCATTCCGGGATTCTGAATCGAGTATATGTTGGCCTCCATGGCGGGCGCCTGATCGTCGGGGTGAACGTAATCATATATATTCCGGCCGGTCACTTCCTCAGGCGTATAGCCGAAAGAGGCGATGGACGGGCTCATGAACCGGATGTCGCCATTGAGGTTCAGGACCATAACGATGTCCTGAGTGTGTTCGAGAATGGAGCGGTAGTATTCTTCGCTGGCTCGCAGAGCGTTTTCGGCCGTTTTGCGTTCGGTGATGTCGCGGATGATGAACTGGAAAGCGTAGGGGACATTGTTTTTTATCATGCGGGACGTGTGGATGCTCAGGCACCGGTTCGCGCCGTCCGGGCCTTTCAAGTCAATCTCAACAACTTCGGTTTTTTTGCCGAGAACTATGGATTGAAACCGCGCGGCGTATTCAGATAATTTGTTAGTGTCGATCAGGCCGATTTCTGTGAAATGCCGTCCGATTAAACTCTCGCTCTTCATGCCGAGTTGCGCTTCAGTCGCCGGATTGGCGTCGACGATAATGCCGCTGAAATTGACGATAACGATTGATTCCGGAGAGGATTCGAAAAGCAGGCGGTAACGCTCTTCGCTCTCAATAAGCTTTTCTTCGGTCTTTTTATGTTTGGTGACATCTCTGATATTCAATTTAATACCTGCGCCGGGTTGTCCTATTCCGCTTGCATTATTTAACGCAATGAACCGACATTTTCAACAGCAGCTATCCAGTTTATCTTAAATCCTTGCGGATGTGGATGATTCAATCGAAAAAAACTTCTTCTTCAAACCTTTTCAGTTTCGGGTCTCAGATGTCGACATGGAGTTTCATTCTGCCAAATCGCTATAACTGAAATGATTGGAATTGAGTCCGGGGTTGCCTCATCGATCGTTTTACGAACTCCTCGCAATGACGAAAAAGAATCGTCAACGTCGATAAAGGTTTTCATTCATTTCTTATTTTACAGGCGCCCAAGCGCCGTCGCCGAAGCGTTTGTGGAAGAAATCGGCGATCTCGGGATTCGAGAACCGGTGTCCCATTTCGGGATGGCGGTCGACAATGAAATGATTCGAGTAGCCCATGAAGTCCGCGATCTTTTTCGTGCGATCGATCAACCCTTCGGCGTCCATCTTGTAGAAACTATCCTTCTGACCCCATTGGATCATCAGGTCGCGTGGAAAAATTGCGGCGGCGAAATCATCGGCGGCGAGCTTTGTCGCGAGCTTTGGAATGTGCTGGCAGCGGCAGTGCTTAGGCGAGAAAAGATAGTCCCACGGAATGTAGAGGCCGGTCACGACGGCGGCGCCGACTTCATCGTGAAGCGCGGCAAAATTCAGCGTGCGCCAGCTTCCCATGCTGATGCCGGCGGCGCCGAAACGTTTCATGTCCGCCTGCGGAATCGAACTGAGAAGAGCGATGTCCTGATAGCCGTCCTCCATCAGCTTCCCCATATAGAGTTTGTTTTTGGAAATGAGGCTGAAGAAATAATCGACATGGTTCGGCGTTTTGGGAATTTTGAATTCTCCGAAAGATCGCGCGTCCGGCGCCAGCACGACGTAGCCCAGCTTTTCCGCAAGATATTTAGCGAGCGCGTTTTCATTTGTGCCCTCGCCTTCGGCGGCGTTGATCTTGCCGGCGCCGTGCCCGTGGTAAACGATTATCGCCGGGACGGGCTTCTTGGTTTCAGGCACGAAAAGATAGGCGGGAATGCGTAGGCCGTCGGTTGTCGCGTATTCGATTCTGTGTCGCGTGACATTTTTGCCGACAGGAATCGATTCGGCGTATGCGGCGTCGAGCGGAAGCGGTTCGTATGACGGCTTGATGCCTATGACGTGTTTGTAATAAGCGATGACGTTCGCGCGCCATTTATCGAATTGGTCCGGAGATTTCACATTTTGCCAGAAACCGTAGGGGGGTGGGCCGGACATGGACGCGCCATACATATTGGCCGGCGGTTTTTCAGCGGCAGGCGCCTCGGCGGCGGCTGTTGCAGTTATGAGGCATAAAGCGAGAGGCAGGGCGAGGCAGAGTTGCCATAGCGCAATCTGGCCGCCTGAGAAAAGCCTTCTCTGCGAAGAGCCTGCTGTAAGAGTTGTTTTCAATATTCTCCCCGTATCAACTTTATTTATTCAACGATCTCCGATCCATAAAGCGATTATATCACGAATATTTGAAATGATTTAGAAAATCATTTTGCAGACGCCAAAAGAAGGCAGGCTTTCCAAAATGTTTTTCCTCAAATATCTTTTCGCTTAGATTACAATTCCTGGCGCGGGATGGCGGGGGGCAGTTTTTTGCGGAGGATTTTATATTTAATGAAAGCGGCGCCGAGAGCGCGGGCGATATCCAAGCCCTGCATTGCGCGGTGGTAGAAACCCTTAAGCGTGCGGCCGGTGGGGCGATGAGATAGGCTGACGGGAACTTCAGCAACTTTGAAGCCGGCGCGAACGGCGTCTATGAGCATGGCGGTTTCGACGCCGAAATCCTCGCGGAAGGGATAGACGGCTTCGAGAACTGCGCGGCGCATGGCGCGCTGGCCGGAGAGAGGGGTTCGGGCCTCGTAGCCGCACATTTTGCGGACGCCCCAGCGGGTGAATTTAAGAACGATGCCGAAGCCGCCGCCGGGGGTCGAGAACGAACCGATGGCGAGATCGGCGTCGCCGTTTTTGACGGCGTCGATGATGGGGCCGGCGCAGGAAGCGGTTTCGCCGAGGTCGGAGTCGAGAAAGACGATATACTCGCCGCGAGCGCCCATCAGGCCGGCGTTCATAGCCGCGCCTTTGCCGTGGTTGCTCGGGCGCCGGATCACGCGGACGTCGCGCTCGGCGGCGACCTTTGCCGTCTCGTCAGTCGAGCCGTCGTCCACCACCACAATCTCATCGCACATACGGCAGTGGATCAGCGCGTCGAGCGTAGCGCCGAGCCGGTCCGCTTCGTTGTAGGCCGGCAGAATTATCGAAACTGTTCCGGGATTAAGTTCCAAAATTATTTTTGCCCCTGATTCTGTTTGTGGGTTTCCTCGAGGCGCCTGACGACTTCGATCTGGCCGGGCAGCGTCTCGGCGTCTGAAAAATAGAGAATGCCGGAGGGTTTGAAAATCTCCTCGTAGGCGGCCTGTTTGCCGTAAACAACGTTGAGAGATATGCCCTTATTGCCAAGGACAAGCTTTTCTATCGGCAAAAGAATATCGCGCAGCATCTTTAGGTCCACGTTTTCGCCGAGAGCGAAGATGACGCCGTCGACAGGCTTCTCAAAGCTGCCGGATGCGACCGAGCCGTCCTTCATGAAAGCGTCGGTGTACTTGGAGCCGAAGGCGGCGCCGCGCAGTAGTTCTTTTCCGAACTGGTTGACGAAAGCGCCGGCGTCCTCGCCGGCAAGCTCGGAGAGTTTTTCCGGTTTGACGCGAAGTTTGAAAGCGTTGACGGCGCCAGCGGATTTGAGAGGCGCGACAAGCGAGTCCTCGGATGCGTTTTCGCCGGGCAGGACACCGATCGTGACGACGCCGTAGCGGAAGCCGTCGAGTCTGCCTGAAAGCAACTGAGGAATCAAGCCGGTTTCGAGCGAGCCGATGTACTGCTTGGACGCGGTGAGCTCGGCGCGCGTGTCGCGCACGTCCTTGCGGATATCCTTGTAGTTGCCTTCGAGGCGCTCGATGACCCTGTTCTGGCGGTCGAGAATGGAAGTGATGCCGAAGAAATTCGTGCTGCTGCCGACGATGATGCCGACGCCGAGCGCGAGGAAGACCGCGGCGATCGATATTGCGTGATATCTGATGTCAATGGGTCCCACGTTGGGCCTCCGTCAGAGTGTCATAAATTAAAAAGTATGCGCAGCAGGCGCATGAACTGTTTTGTGATCGGGCCGAGCGGCGAGACGAAGAAAACGGCCGCGATCGGGAATGCCGCGGCCACGATCAGATAGAAAAGAAGCTGCGGCCTCATTTTGTTCTGGTAGAGTTTGCTGACGCCTTTCGCGTCGACAAGAACGGAGCCGACGCGCAGGCGGGTGAGGAAAGTGCTGGCCATGCCGCGGCGGCCCTTGGAGAGGAAATCCTCCATGCTGAAGTGGCTGCCGACGATGACGATGAGCTCGGCGCCGCGCTCGAATGCGAGCAGCAGAGCGAGGTCCTCGCTTGTGCCGATGGTCGGGATCGCAATGCCTTCGAGCTTGAGTTCATTCAGCCGGTCCATCCCGGGGGCTTTTCCGTTGTCGTAGGCGTGCACCACGAGCGTCGCGCCGCAGGAGAGCGCCGCGTCTGTCACGCTGTCCATGTCGCCGAGGATAATGTGAGGCGGGAATCCGTTTTCGAGCAGCGCGTCAGCGCCGCCGTCGACAGCGATCAGCACCGGGTTTTGTTCGCGTATGTATTGTTGAAGCGCCTGAAGGTCTTTTTTGAATTCGGAGCCGCGAACTACGACAAGCGCCTGCCGGCCGCTGAAATCGAACTTCATGCCGCCGGTGTCGAGCCTGCTGTAGAGCAGGCTTTTTTCCTTCTTGAGGTATTCGAGCGTGTTCGCGGCGAACTTCTCGATCTCCTCCTCCATGTTTTCCTTGGCGAGCTGGTTGCGGACGTTGAGGCGCTCGACGTTCATGACGGCGCCGCGCACGAGAGTGCGGCCGTTCGCGCGGATGTCGCCTTCGGCGATCTCTATGGTGTCGCCGTCCTGAATGAACTGAAGGAAATCGTCGCCGACGTTGTCGATTAGCGGTATGTCCGCTTCGAGCAACAGATAGGGTCCGCGATTTACGTATTTGCCGGTGATGGATGCGCGGCAGTTGACGACTGCGCGCGGCTTGCAGACGACGAGGTTTTCGGCGGCGACCATGTCGAGGTCCTCGTGCATGATAATGGCGATCTCGCCGGGTTTGAGCCGCTTGACGAGGTTTTTAGTGCGCGAGTCGATGCGCGCCGTTCCGGAAAAACTCATGATGCCTCCCTTGCGCGCGAGGCGTCGTCGATGAGCTGGCGCGCGAGTTTGACGGAGGCGTTGCGGACGCCGGCGTCGCCGAGCATGCGGCATATTTCGCGGAGCCTGTCGTCGCCGACGGCCACGCCGGTCCTGATGAGCGTTCGGCCGCCCTGTTGCTCCTTGGCTACCGTGACGTGCGTGTCGGCGAAGGCGGCGATCTGCGGAAGGTGGGTGATCGCCACTACCTGCCGGTGTCTGCCGAGCGCCGCGAGCCGGCTGCCGATCACGTTCGCCGTCACTCCGCCGATCCCGGCGTCTATCTCGTCGAACACAAGCACGGACACAGGGTCGTCGCTTTTCAGCAATGATTTGAACGCGAGCATCACGCGCGACAGCTCGCCGCCGGACGCCACTTCCGCGAGCGGCCTCGCCGGCTCGCCGGGGTTTCCCGAGAAAATGAACTCGGCGCATTCCGAGCCGCGAGGGCCCGGCAGCCCGTCCTCGCCCTCCGAAGCCCGGAAAGAGGCGCGGAAATCGGCGCCCTTCATCCCGAGCGCCTCGAGCCCCTCTTTCATCTGCTTGCCCAGCCGCGCCGCTTCCTTCGTTCTGCTTGCTGTCAGCCGCGCCGCGAGTTCGAGAAGCTCGGTTTTTTCTTTCTCAATTTTTTCGTCAAGCTCGCCGCAGAGCATGTCCTTCAGGTCGAGTTCTTTCAATGTGTCGAGAGATTTATTTTTAAAATCGATCAGCGCGGCGACGGAGTCGCAGCGGTTCTTTTTAAGCAGGTCGCGGATTTCGATAATGCGGTCCTGCATCTCGCGTAGGCGGTCCGGGTCTGATTCTGACTCCGAAGCGATAGAGCGGAGCGCGCGCGCGGCATCTTCGAGAAGCGCGTCCGCTTCGAGCAGCCGGGAGCGGGCCTCGTCGAGGCGAGGCTCGATGCCTTCGAGAGGATCGAGGGCGGAGATGGCGAGCGCCAGCCGGTTCAGGGCGGAGGTATCCTCGCCGCTGCGGCAGACGAGTTCCGCGGCCTCTTCAGCGCCGGCGGAAAGCTCGGCGGAGTGTTCGAGCCGCCGGGCGTCGGATTCGAGTTCGAGGAATTCCTCCTCGCACTGAATGGCGGCCTCGATTTCCTGAACGCGGAAGCGGAGCAGGTCGCGCTCGTCGTCGCGCTGCTGGCGGCGGGCCTCAAGATACCGCTTTTCGGCGAGCAGGGCTCGGAGCGATTTTCTTTTTTCCGTATATTTTTGGGCGAGCGAGAGGTGTTTCTCGCCGGCGAGCAGGTCGAGGAATTCCGTGTGGTCGCTTTTGCGCAACAGTGACTGGTGCTGGTACTGGCCGTGGATGTCGGCGAGGCGCTCGCCGACGCGGCGCAGGAGAGCTGCGGGAACGGCGCGGGAGTTGATGCGCGCGGTGGAGCGTCCCGAATCGGCGATCTCGCGAGAGATGATGAGTTCGCCGTCCTCGCCCGTGTCGATGCCGGCGGCTTCGAGTTCGCCGGCGAGTTCTTCCGGCGGGCGCCACTCGAACACGCCCTCGATCAGGGCGCGGGCGCATCCTGCGCGGACCACGTTCTGCTCCGGTTTGCGGCCGAGCAAAAGGCTGATGGCGTTCACGAGCACGGATTTTCCGGAGCCGGTTTCGCCTGTGATCACGTTAAGGCCGCCGCCGAGTGAAACGGCGAGGTCGTCCGCGAGTGCGAAATCCCTGACTCTGAATTCACGAAGCAAACCGGGCTCCTTACAAGAGATGAAATTTTTCGCGCATCGTGCTAAGAAATCTGGACGGGCTGACTCTGGCGTAGCGGACCGGATGCGGGCCGCGCCTTACGGTGACGTTGCCGCCGGGGGAGAGAAGGAACTCCTCCTGCCCGTCGACGATCATGATGACGTCGCGGCGTCCTTTTGGCAACTCCGTGCGGATGACGTCGCCGCCGCCGGTGACGAGCGAGCGCTCGAAAAGCGTGTGCGGGCAGATCGAGGTCAGCAGGATCACGTCGAGGTTCGGCGAAACGATCGGGCCGCCCGCGGACAGCGAGTAGGCTGTAGAGCCGGTCGCGCTCGAAACGATCACCCCGTCGCCGGGGAACTCGGTGAAATAATCGTCGTTGATGTAAACCTTGAGGCGCAGCATGCGGCCGGAGTTCTTTGTGATCACGACGTCGTTGACCGCGGGTATGGAGCGCTTTTCGCACACACCGCCGCATTCGATGTCGGCTTCGAGCATGCAGCGCTCTTCAATGTGGAAGTCGCCGTCGAGAATCCGGGACAGCGCTTTTTTCGATTCGTTGAATTTGAGTTCTGAGAGGAAGCCGAGGCCGCCGAAGTCGACGCCGATGATAGGCACGCCGTCGCTTGCGGCCGCGCGCGCGCAGCCCAGCAGGGTGCCGTCGCCGCCCATCACAATAACCAGATCGAGCTTTTTCGGCAGCCCGCGGCTGAGGTCGCGCACGGCCACAGTTTGGACGCCTTTTCCCTTGAGCCAGCCTGAAAGCTCCTCGAACTCGCTCTTCTTTACCTTGTCTTTGTTTATCCGGATGCCTATCCGTTTCATGCTTTTAGTCTCCCTGATCCCCGGCCCGCGGGAGCGCGGCGCGCCGCGCTCCGATCGCGCACATAGTTTATCATAAAGCAATAGCACGGTGAAGCGTCGCAAAAATCAGTTGCCGGCCTTTCTGCCAGTCCGGACAAAAAATATCAATGAGAAAGTAGCGGGGCGTCCCTCTTTTCATCCCGGATTCATTCTTCTCCGTCCTATCTCCAGCCGGTTCTTTGTGCTAAATTATTCATCATGGCATCGGACAGCATGCAGGCGACAATTGTATTGAAGGCCGGACGCGAGAAATCCGTCACGCGGA
>Ga0172379_10001417_pt1 | contig 47632 bp, 47 predicted proteins | sample GrowelOW334metaG_FD_119756 | JGI IMG/M metagenome (GOLD analysis project Ga0172379, IMG submission 119756) | Groundwater microbial communities from an aquifer near a municipal landfill in Southern Ontario, Canada - Groundwater well OW334 metaG | ecosystem: Environmental > Aquatic > Deep...
ATGATCGCCCCCTTCTTCTTTAAGAAAGCGGACCCTAAATTATTCGTAGAAAAAAATATCGGTTGGCGCGACCTTATTCCCGACCTGCTTCTCTTTCTGATCCCATTCCTTGGCGGCCTATTCTACTTATTCGGTCACTTTAATTGGCTAACGCTGGGTTTAATGATCGCGATCGCTATTCTCGCTTTTCCAGCTACCGGTTATATGCGGGGCACCCTCCTTTGCCCTAACTGCAAACAAAGAGAGCTTGGCTGTCCGGCCGAGAAACTATTCGGCAAAGATTAACGCCGCCTTTTTGCCGATTGACTTCACTAACCTCCTACGGTACGATTCTCCGGGGGGATCAAAATGAAAAATAGATTTATTGTCGCAACCGTGCTGACGTTTTTCGCGCTGTCGATCGGCCAAGCAGGCGCGACCGATTTTTCCGTGCTGGGTGGGAATATGAACGTTAACTTGTTGGTCAATACCACGAGTGTTTCTTTGATCGACTCCCTGGATTCAATTTACCTTGGGACCTTAAAGGCCGGGTCGTCGTTCGGTTTTGGCGGAGAGGCCGCGCTTTTCTATCCTTTCGCGCCCGGGATCAAAGCGGGGCCGCATTTTATTTTCAACTATTCACCCCTGGCCAGTGACTGGCACGACTTCCAGCTTTTCCAGACCTCTCTGGGCGGCATAGTCGATTTCAGTTTTGACGGCCGGAATTCGGTCTCCGCTTTCATCGACTATAATCTCGGCTGGTTCAACGCCCAGCAGGAGATCGCTTCCGTTTCCGGCTTGCCTGCTCCGGCCGGCAACTTCAGCGGCGGGATCCCCGGCCTGATGTTTGGGGTGAAAACTTGCACCAAACTTTCGGAAGCAATGGGGCTTGGTCTTTATTACCAGATGGGAACGCTGAATCTGGCTGGCATAAAATACAAGAACAACAGCAATCAAAACGCCTGGATGGATGCCGGGATCAATTTCAGCCAGTTTGGCGCGATAGTCTACTTTTAAAAGGCCGGGGAAAAGGCGGAAAAAAGTTGCCCACTATTTTAATAACCGGTGCGTCGCAAGGGATCGGCAGAGAGAGCGCCCTGCTTTTTCAAAAGCGCGGCTGGAACGTGGCGGCGACGATGCGTTGTCCGGAAAAAGCGCCCCCCTCTTCTCTTTTTTGTCCGGCTCTCGATGTCACGAAACCAGAAACGATCAGGGCGGCGGTGGCCGCGACGATCGATCATTTTGGCGGGCTTGATGTTTTATTGAACAATGCCGGCTACGGCGCGGTCGGTCCTTTTGAAGCGGCGAGCCGCGAACAGATCTTCCGCCAGTATGAGACCAACCTTTTTGGCCTAATGGAAACTACCCGGGCGGTTCTCCCTTATTTCCGCCGGCAAAAGAACGGCCTGATCATTAATGTGACTTCGGTTGCCGGGCGGACAACTTTCCCTTTGTATACTCTCTATAATTCCACCAAATGGGCGGTCGAAGGCTTTTCCGAGGCGCTCCGTTTTGAGGTCGAGCCTTTTAACATTAAAGTAAAGCTTATTGAGCCGTCGGGCATTAAAACGGAGTTCAGCCGCGCGTCGGCCGAGATATTAACCGACCCGCGACTGACCGACTATGATGATTTTGTCGCTCGGGTCAAACCGTGGATCGAGCGAATGAACGCGAGCGGCCACCCCCCGCAAATGGCCGCCGAAACGATCTATCGCGCCGCGAATGACCGGAGCGGTAAATTTCGGTATGTTGTCGGCGCGGAAGGCAAGCTGCTTCTTTTTCTCAAGCGTATTTTACCGGACAATTGGATTTTTGCTTTTTCAAAAAAGCTCTTTGTTACTTAGAGGTTGGCGCTGCCGGGCTTTCCAGATCGGCCAAAATATTCCTCGCGTCTTTCGTGGGATCGACATTCTCGTAAACTTTTTTGATCTCCCCCTGCGGATCGATCAGGAAAGTGGTCCGTTTCGCGACCCCGACCGGACCCACCCCCACAAAAACACCGTATTTTTTGATGACCTCCCCGTTTTCATCGCTTAAGATGTCAAAATTGAGATGATTTTGGTCGTAGAATTTCTTATGGCTCTCCACCGAGTCTTTCGAGATGCCGACTACCTCCGCTCCTTTTCCCCTGATCTCGGTAATAAAGTCGCGATAGGAACAAGCCTGGGCGGTACAGCCGGAAGTAAAATCTTTCGGGTAGAAGTAAAGGACCAGCCATTTACCGGCATAGTCGGCGAGCTGATGGTTTTTGCCGTTTTGATCGGGAAGGTTAAAATCTTGAGCTTTCATTTTATTCTCCTCCTTGATAACTTATTCTATATACCGCGCCGGCTTTATCGTCTGAAACCAGCATTGAGCCGTCATCCATTATTTCGATGTCCACCGGCCGTCCCCAGGCTTGCGTTCCCTTTAGCCACCCCTTGGCGAATGGTTGATAGGCGATCGGCCGGCCGTTTTTATCCAGTTTCACCAAAGTGACGCGATAACCGATCGGCTGGCTGCGGTTCCACGAACCATGCTCCGCGATGAAGATCTGGCCGTGATATTCCGGCGGGAACATTTTTCCGGTGTAAAAACGCATCCCGAGGGACGCGACGTGCGGGCCTAATTCCTGGGCGGGCGGGGTAAAGTTCAGCGGTCTCCCCTTTTTGCCGAATTCCGGGTCCAATATATCTTTGCCGTGGATATAAGGATAGCCGAAATGGAGGCCGGGGCGCGGCGCGCGGTTGAGTTCATCCGGCGGAATATTATCCCCCAGCATGTCCCGGCCGTTATCGGTAAACCAAAGGTCATTGGTTTCGGGGTGCCAGTCAAAACCGACCGTGTTCCTGATCCCTCTGGCGTAGATCTCAAAGGAAGTTCCGTCGGTATTGAGCCGGGCGATGGCAGCGTACGGATCGCCGCGGTCGCAAATGTTGCACGGCGCGCCGATCGGGACGTAGAGCTTGCCGTCCGGCCCGAAGCGGATAAATTTCCAGCCGTGATGAACGTCTGAAGGTAATTTGTCGTAAACGATTTCCGGCGCGGGCGGATTGGCCAGGCGCGCTTCGATATCCGGATATTTTAAGATCTTATTGACCGTGGCGACATAGAGCGCGCCGTCTTGGAACGCGACCCCGTTGGGGAGGAATAGTTGGTCGGCCACGACGATCACTTGATCGGCGCGGCGGTCGCCGTCCCGGTCTAAGATCGCGTAAACTTTTCCCTCGGCCATTGAACCGACAAAAAGCGTGCCGTTGGGGGTCAGCGCCAGAGAGCGGGCCCCGGCGACATTCCCCGCGTAGAGAGCAAAAGAAAAGCCCGGCGGCAGTTCGATCTTCCCCAAAGCAAAAACTGCCGACCCGATGGCTATTAGGATTAGGGAAAAAATTCCTTTCATTAACGCTCCTCTGGAGGGGATTATATTACACTCAATTAAATAGTAAAGCGCTTTTTCGCTTATTTGCAGTATAATATTCCCATCTAATTAACAGAAGGAGATTCCCATGCATAACCCAGTTTTTGAGGCTATAAACAACCGCCGCTCGGTCCGCAATTTTACCGACAAACCGATCCCGAAAGAAACGCTCGCGGCGATTGTCAGGGCCGGGACCCTCGCCCCGACCGGGGCGAACGCCCAACCATGCGCCCCCAGCTCGCCCGCCTCGCCCAGCCGCGCTATAAAGCCTGGATGGAAAAATACGGCCAGGGGATGAAAGAGATGCGTGAAGAGTACGATTCGAAGTTGAAGGATTCCATCTATTACTCCGCGCCTGCCGTCGTCTTTGTCATCGGCCTGGGAATGACCAGCGACCAGGATTGCCCGATGGCCTGCGAAAACATCATGCTTGCCGCCCGCTCTTTGGAGCTCGGCTCCTGCTGGGTCTACTTCGGCCAGCTGGTTCTTGACGATCCGCAGACCAGAGCGCTCTTGGAATTAAAGGAAGGGGAAAAAGTTTACGGTCCGATCGTCCTCGGCTATCCCAAAGAAGGCTTTCCCCCGTCGCCGCCAAAAAAAGAGCCGGTCATAAAATGGATTTAAAACTTAAAGCCCTATTATTATGTCTGATCGTTTTGTCCGCCAGGGGGGAAACCATGGAAAAAATAAAGATTTTTGACGCTACTCTCAATACAGTTGTGATCGTTGAAAAGATCGAAAAGAGCGCCGCCGCCTGGCGCAAACTTCTTACCCCCGAACAGTTCGAGGTTACGACCAACCAGGGGACCGAAAAACCGTTCACCTGTTCCTTATTGAAGGTCAAAGAGAACGGCCTCTATAAGTGCGTCCGCTGCGGGACCGACCTTTTCCGGGCCGAGACCAAGTTCGAGTCCGGGACCGGCTGGCCGAGCTTTTTCCAGCCGATCTCCGAGCTTAATATCCAAACGAGGAGCGATAACAGCCTGGGGATTATCAGGACGGAAGTCCTCTGCGTTCGCTGTGGTTCCCACCTCGGCCACGTTTTCGATGACGGACCGGCCCCAACCCATAAACGGTATTGCATTAACGGGGCCGCCCTCCTCTTTGTTCCCTTTGGGAGCGAGAAGAAGCTGGCGCAGGCGACTTTTGGCGGCGGTTGTTTCTGGCATGTTGAAGCGGAATTCAGGAAAATAACAGGGGTCGTTGATACCGCGGTCGGCTATGCCGGCGGGACCGTTCCCGAACCATCGTATGAGTTGGTTTGCCGCGGCGATACCGGCCACGCCGAAGTCGTCCATCTGAAGTTCGATCCCAGGGTCATCACTTATGATCAACTCCTCGATCACTTCTGGCAGATCCACGATCCGACCACTCTCGACCGCCAGGGTCCGGATATTGGGAAGCAATACCGATCGGTCATCTTTTATTATTCTGACGCGCAAAAGAAAGCGGCGCTGGGGTCAAAAGCGAAATGGCAGAAAAAGTTTAAAGATAAGATCGTCACCCAAATTGTCCCCGCCGCCGACTTCTTCAAGGCCGAAGAGTATCATCAGCGATATTTGGAAAAGAAAGGCGCCGTTAATCCTTAATAAGGGAGAGGGCTTCCGAGCGGGCTTTGGCGTCTTTTTCGAAAACGCCGCGGACGGCGGAGGTAATAACTTTGGTCCCCGGTTTCTTTATTCCCCGCATCGACATGCAGAGGTGTTCGGCTTCAATAATGACCAGAACGCCGCGCGGTTTGAGCTTGGCCATCAGGCAGTCGGCGATTTGGCTGGTCAGCCGTTCCTGGACCTGCGGCCGCTTGGCAAATCCTTCAACGACTTTCACCAATTTGGAGAGACCGGTGACGTTTCCTTTGGTCGGGATGTAGGTGACATGGGCTTTGCCGAAGAACGGGACCAGGTGGTGTTCGCAGATCGAATAGAACGGGATCTCTTTGAGCATGACCATCTCTTCATGCTCCCCCTGCTTAAAGGTGGTGAGATGCTTCCCTGGATCTTCGTTCAGGCCGGAGAAGAGCTCGGCGTACATTTCCGCCACCCGTTTAGGCGTGGCGGTGATCCCCTCCCGCTTGGTATCTTCACCGATGGCGAGCAAGATCTCTTTGACTGCTTTTTCGATCCGTTTTTGGTTGATCATTTTCTAATTATACCACTAAAAATTATCGACAATCTCGCGCAAAACATTTTTGTTGTAATAAAACCAGTTTTCCAGCATGCAGATCTCGACCAAGCGCTTGGCAGTCATATTTTTATGGGCGCTCCTGACCGCCGGCGCGAAACGCTCCCCATTTTCATTTCGTCCAATCATGATTCCCCGGCTTAAGTTTAGTTTAGTGAAGATTTTGTCCAGGATCCCCTGCCAGGCCTCAAATGTCCGTGGCAGATGGATCGAGTCGCCGGCGTATGGTCTCAAGATCGCCTCGCGAAAATTCCAGCTTGCCGTTCCCCGATCAAAAAAAGGCTGGAATTGATTGGTCTCGATCTTGCGCAGTAAGCCGCGTAAAGTTTTTTCGTAAGCGTATCTCGATCCGGCTTTTCTGATAAAAAATGTCGGGTGCGGCTGATATGAGTGAACTAACGTCATACTGACTTATCAATGAAAAAAGAGGATAATTTCAGGAGAATTAGACCCATCTCCCTAGAACAAGCCGGTGATCTTGCCGTCTTCGTCGATGTCCATGTTTTCGGCGGCGGGATGCTTGGGGAGCCCCGGCATGGTCATGATCTCGCCGGCGAAAGCGACCACGAATCCGGCCCCGGCCGAAGGCTTTAGCTCCTTGATGGTGATCTTGAACCCCTTGGGGGCGCCGAAAAGTTTGGGATTATCGCTTAACGAGTACTGGGTCTTGGCGACGCAGACCGGGAAGTGGTCCATGCCGAACTGTTTGAGGAAATCGAGGTCGGCCAGGGCCTTTTCCGTCCACTCCACTCCGTCGGCGCCGTAAAGGTCGACGGCGATCTTTTCGATCTTGGCCCGGATCGGCTGTTCCAGCCGGTAGATCGGCTTATAGGTCAGTTTCTTGGCGAGCGCTTTGAGGACCAGCGCGGCCAGCTCTTTCCCTCCCTCGCCGCCGTGTTCCCAAACGTCGGAAACGACCGCCGGGACGTGGAAGCGTTCGCACTCTTCCTTCAAGAGGGCCAGTTCTTCCGGGGTGTCGGCCGCTTTTTTATTGATGGCGATAACGACCGGAACGTTGAAATGATGGAGGTTTTGCACGTGTTTGGCGACGTTTTCGTAGCCGTGGCGCGCCACCGCTTGTTTAGTGACGACCAGCACCGCCGCCGCCGGGGCGAGATTGCCGACCCGGCACTTGATGTCGAAGAACTTTTCCGCCCCCAGCTCGCTGGCAAAGCCGGCCTCGGTTACCACATAGTCGGCGAGTTTAAGCGCCAGTTGCGTGGCGACCAGGGAATTACAGCCGTGAGCGATGTTGGCGAACGGCCCGCCGTGGATAAAAGCGGGCGCCCCTTCAATTGTTTGGACCAGGGTCGGCTTCAACGCGTCCCAGAGCAACAGGGCCATCGCCCCTTCAGCTTTCAGGTCGGCGGAGCGGATCGGTTTCCCCTTTTTATCGTAAGCGACGATGATCCGGCCGAGCCGGTCTTTGAGATCGGTCAGACTGGTCGAGAGGCAAAGGATCGCCATGACCTCGGACGAGGCGGTAATGTCGAACTGGCCGCGCAGGGCGCGGTCGTTCATGTCCATGACCCGGCGCCAGACCAGCCGATTTTCGTCGATGTTCAGTTCATTTCCCTGGTAGATATGATTATGGAGCATCGCCGTCAGCAGGTTGTGGGCGGAGGTGACCATGTGAATATCGCTGGTCAGGTGAAGGTTGATGTCTTCCATCGGCAAAACTTGAGAGAGTCCGCCGCCGGCCGCCCCGCCCTTCATTCCCATGACCGGCCCGAGCGACGGTTCGCGAATGCAGACGATCGCTTTCTTGCCGAGCTTGCGGAGCGCCTGGGTCAGCCCGATGGTGGTCGTTGTTTTTCCTTCCCCCTGCGGGGTCGGGGTCATGGCGGTGACGAGAATCAGTTTACCGTTCCCGCCTTTTTTTCGGTTCTTGAGGGCGTTGAGGCTGATCTTGGCCTTATAACAACCGTGGAGTTCAACATCATCTTTATGGATACCGGCCGCCCTGGCGATGTCGGTAATAGCTTTTAATCGGGCTTGCTGGGCGATCTCGATATCAGTTGGCATAAGTAAAATATAACACGAAAGCAGTCGACGGGCAAATTATCCCCGTAAATAATCGGCGAAACGGGGAAAACGGCGGCTAATAATGTCCCGGCGAATAGCTTGTTCGGAATGATAGCGCGGATCCTCGGTGAAGGATTCGCGGAACCAGCTGTCGGTCAGCAGGTGGATCGCGTCGTCGGTTAAACCGAGCTTGGCCATCAGGATCGCCGTCGTTTCCAAACGGGCGTAATCCATCCGGCTTAGCTGGTCGATGATCTTATAAACGATCAATTTGGCCTCGACCCAGAGCGACAATTTGAAGCTCAATTCGGCGGCGGCCAGAAGCCGGTCGATCCGCGAATTTTTTTCTTCCAGCTGATCGATGGCCGGGAAAAGATATTGCGTCAGACAGCGGACCGCCAAGCCCGATTGGCCGGCGGCTCGCGCGAGCTCCGCGGTCTGAAAATGCGTTTCGATCAACAGGGAGCGATCGGTCAACTCTTCGGTCAATTGCAGGGCGAGTTCAAACTTGTTGTTGCGGTGGCAGGCTTTGATCGTACCGATCAGAATAGCGTTGCCTAATTCATGATTGCGAAGCTTGGCGGCGCTTTCTTTGATGGTGGTGAACAAAAGAACGGCTTCTTCGTCCCGGCCGATCTTTAACTGGATTTCAGCGATCTGGACGGCAAACTGAAAAATAGTCGTCGGGGTATTGTCGTCTAAGGCCCGACCGCCGACCAGAAGCTCGTGCGCTTCGACGATCTTGGGAGCTGTTAATCCGGCCGAAATTCCCAAGCGGAGGCGGTTTAATTGATTGAGCGCGAGCGCACCATCATCGATCTTTCTATAGGAGCCGTTCGGCTTTGGTCGGAACATGGCCGGCGGCGGTGGTTTGCTTGGTATCATGGCTGACTAGTGATCGACAAAAGCGAAGCAGAATTTCAGATAACTTTCGCGATCCCGACCGGGGTCAAACCGTACCGATCGAGGACATAATCGCGTTTGCCGTGTCCGATGAATTTTGAAGGGAAACCGAGCCGGTTGATCGGCTTGTTGATCCCGGCCGCGGCTAAAAGCTCCAGGACCGCCGAACCAAAGCCCCCTTCCAGAACCCCTTCTTCCACGGTGATAATGTGGTCGGCTTTTTTCGCTTCTTTCAAGATCAGTTCCCGGTCGAGCGGTTTAACGAAGCGGGCGTTGATCACGGTCGCGCCCCCGCCTCCGCCTCCGCCTTCTTTTTCGGCCAGTTTGGCCGCTTCGAGCGCCGGATAAACCATCGAGCCGATCGCCACGATCAGGGTTTTCCCTTTGCCTTTATGGACAATTTCACCCTTGCCTAATTCGAGCGGGCTGAATTCGTCGCTTAAAGCGGCGCCGACCCCGGCTCCCCGCGGATAGCGGATGGCGGACGGACCGGGCAACTGGCTGGCGGTAAAGATCATCTGTTGGAGCTCGCGCTCGTCTTTGGGGGCCATGACCGTCAGATTGGGAAGCGAGCGGAGAAAGGCGAGATCGAAGATCCCGTTGTGGGTCGCGCCGTCCTCGCCGACGATCCCGGCCCGGTCAACCGCGAAGACGACCGGCAGGTTCTGCAGGCAGACGTCGTGGACGATCTCATCGTAAGCGCGCTGGAGAAAGGTCGAGTAAATAGCGACGAACGGCTTGTAGCCCCCTTTGGCCAGGCCGCCGGCAAAAGTGACGGCGTGCTCTTCGGCGATCCCAACATCGTAAAAACGTTTGGGATGTTTCTGGCAGAACTCTTCCATCCCGGTCCCGTCGATCATCGCGGCGGTTATTCCGATTATCTTTTGATCCCGGTCGGCCAGCGTGGTCAAGGTCCGGCCGAAAACCGCGGTGTAGCTTGGATTCCCGGTTGTTTTAACGGCCGCGCCGGTGTTGATGTCGAACGGTCCGGTCCCGTGGAAACGGGTCGGCTCTTTTTCCGCCGGGGGGTACCCCTTCCCTTTTTTAGTGATGACGTGGATCAGGACCGGCCCCTGAATATCCTTGGCGTGCTGGAGGGTGCTGATGATCAGCGGGATATTGTGGCCGTCGATCGGCCCGAAATATTTGAAGCCGAGCTGTTCAAAAATGACGTCGACCTTGAAGCTGACGACGATGTGCTTGGTCCGGTCTTTGAGGGTCTTGGCGGCTTCGAAGAGCGACACGCCGACCCGCGGGATCTTTTTGACGATGCTTTCAATCCGGTTGCGCAGTTCAAGATAAGCGCCGCTGGTCGAGACTTGGGTCAGGTAATTGGAAAGAGCGCCGACATTCTTGGAGATCGACATTTCGTTGTCGTTGAGGATGACGATCAGGTTGCTCTTGAGGGTCGAAGCGTTGTTGATCGCTTCGTAGGCGAGCCCGCCGGAAAGCGAACCGTCGCCGATGACCGCGACGATCCGATGGCTCTCCCCCGCCAGCTCGCGGGCGTGGGCCAGGCCGAGCGCCTGGGAAATAGAAGTTGAAGCGTGGCCGACGGTAAAGGGATCGTGCTCGCTTTCGGCGACGTTTGGAAAACCGGACAGGCCGCCGGCCTGCCGCAGGGTCGCGAATTGGTCCAGCCGGCCGGTCAAAATCTTGTGGGCGTAGGCCTGATGGCCGACATCCCAGATGATCTTGTCGCGGGGAGATTTGAAAGCGGCGTGGAGGGAGACGGCGATCTCGACCGCGCCGAGACTGGAGGCGACGTGGCCGCCGGTCTGCGAGGTCACGTCGATGATCTTCCGCCGGATCTCCTGCGAGAGCTCTTCGAGCTGTTTGGTGGAAAGCTCCCGGAGCGCGTCGGGGAGCTTGAGCTTATCGAGCAAAGTAGACATAATATGTGCCGATCGTCAGGACGATCGCCAGCCCGGCGCCGGCGAAAACTTCGGTCGGTTCATGACCGAGGATTTCTTTGAGCTTTTCGACCTTGACCCGGCCGTTGGCGTAGATATCGTCGACGACCCGGTTGAGGATCTCCGCCTGTTTGCCGGCGGCGCGACGGACCCCGGTGGCGTCATACATGACGATCAGGGCGTAGACCAGCGAGATGGTGAAGAGCGGCGAACTGAACCCCTGGGTCAGGGCGACCGACAAGGTCAGCGCGGTGACCGAGGCCGAGTGGGCCGACGGCATCCCCCCCGCTTCGAAAAAATGCCAGAGGCTGAAAGAGCCGTCCTTATACCAGTAGAAAAAAACCTTGAGCGACTGGGCGACAAACCAGGAAACACAGACCGCGATGAACGAAAAATTATTTAACAAGGCGATTGTCCAGTTAATTATGTAATCCACTTTATCTCCTTTTCAGGACCTTGGCAATGTAGTCCAGATCTTCCGGGGTTGTAACCTTGATGTTCTGATAACTTCCCATGACCATGACGACCGGAAGTCCGGCCAGTTCGACGACCATGGCGTCATCGGTGCACAACCCTCTAATTTTAGCATACGCGTTCAAGATTAAGGAAGCCTGAAAAGTTTGCGGGGTTTGCGCCGCCCAGAGCTCTCGACGATCTAAGGTTGCTTTTACAAACCCCCTCTCATTCTCCCCCTTGATAAGGGGGAGATGTCCGGAGGACAGAGGGGGTAAAACCCTTTTTATCGTGTCTTTCACCGGTACCCCAACGACCGCGGCCCCGTGGCGCTGGGCCGCTTTGACCGAGGCGGAGATTATCGCTTCGCTGACCGCCGGCCGGGCGCCGTCGTGGATCAGGACGATCTCGGCCGATTCCGGCAGGGCCTTCAGACCGTTTTGGACCGAATCCTGGCGTTCCGGGCCGCTTGCCACGACCGCGATTATCTTTTTGCTCCGGATCTTCCGGGCTTTGGCCAGGTTGTGCCGGGCGACGACCAGGATAATCCCATCGATGATTTTGGCTTTGTCAAAGGCGGCGGCGGTCCAGCCAAGCATCGGACGGCCGGCGATCGGCAGGAACTGCTTGTCCTGCCCCATCCGTTTTCCCCGTCCGCCGGCGACGATAATGGCGATCTTCTTCATATGGCACATTTTAACACATAATATTACCTGGTTAAGATTTGCTGTCCCTCTTTGGTCACTAAAACCATATCCTCGATCCTGATCCCGCCGAAACCTTTAATATAAATGCCCGGTTCGACGGTGACGACCATCCCCGCTTTAAGTTTGGCCCGGCTTTTCAGCGAGAGGCGCGGAAACTGGTGGATCTTCCGGCCGACGCCGTGGCCGGTGGTGTGAATGAAGCATTCGCCGGGACACTCTTTTTCTGAAAGATGACAGGCTTTGTAACAATGCCTTTTAATATATTCCCGGGCGGTCAGATCGATTTCCCGGCAGTCGACGCCGGCCCGGACCGCTTTGATCGCCAGGCGCTGGGCGGTTTTTACGATGTTGAAATAGTGAAGATATTTTTTGGTCGGCCGGCCGACGAAGAACATTCTGGTGATGTCGGAGCAGTACCCTTTGTATTTCGCCCCCAGGTCGACCATCACCTGTTCCCCTTTTTTAATCTTATTTTTGGACGGTTTGGCGTGAGGATCGATCGAACGGATCCCGGAGGCGACAATGACTTTAAAGGATGGTTCAGCGCCGCGCGACCTGATTTCATGGACGATCCAGGCGGCGATTTCCTCTTCGGTCTGGCCCGCCCTGATCCGGAGACCGGCCATCACCTCGTCCGCGATCCGGACCGCTTGACGCTGGCGGGGGTTCATTTTTTGGCGACGGCGATAGCGGCGCGGAGCCCCAGCAGGTAGCTGTTGAGCCCGAAGCCGGAGATCTGACCGGCGGCGACCGGCGCGATGACCGATTTCTGGCGGAACTCTTCGCGGGCATAGATGTTGGAAAGATGGACTTCGACCGTCGGGATTTCGACCGACGAAACGGCGTCACGGATGGCGATGCTGTAATGGGTATAGGCTCCGGGGTTGATCAAAATTGCCTGGAAGTTCTTGCGGGCGGCGCCGATCTTTTCGACGATCTCCCCTTCGCTGTCCATTTGGGCGATCTCCAGTTCGGCTCCTTCCGTTTTGGCCAATTCCTGGAGCTTGGCGTTGATCTCCTCGAGAGTCAGCTTGCCGTAAACGTTGACCTCTCGCTCCCCTAACAGGGAAAGATTGGGCCCGTGGATGACTAATATTTTCATAGTATTTACTCCTTAATTAGAGCGAAACCGCGACGATATTGTCGCAGGTTTCGCCACTTGTTCCGACTAAAATATAACACACCGTACCCAGCTTATCAAGCAATTGAAAACATGCTATACTTTATTCGCATATGTCGGTAAAACTGTTTGGTTTCAATGTTCCCGTCGGCAGAACGATCCTGGTCGTTCTCTTCATTATTATAGCCGGGACGGCCGGCGTTACCTTTCAGGTCCTGCAGCAGCTCCCCAACGTGGAATTGATCAGCTCTTACGTGCCGAGCGAAAGCACCATCCTTTATTCCGCCGACGAAAAGATCCTGGCCCGCTTCCATCAGGAAGAGAATCGCCAGGTCGTTCCCTTATCGCGGATCTCCCCTTACTTTATTAAGGCGGTTATCGCCACCGAAGACCCTAACTTTTATAAGCACCATGGCCTCGATTTTATGGGGATCGCCCGGGCGGCGGTGAAAAATTTCGCCTACGGCCGGGTCGTGGAGGGCGGCAGCACCCTGACCCAACAGCTGGCCAAGAATTTATTCTTAACCAAGAAAAAAGTCATCACCCGCAAACTGGCCGAAGCGATCCTGGCGGTCCAGATGGAACGGCGCTATACCAAGGAAGAGATCCTCGAGATGTACCTCAACCAGGTCTATCTGGGCCATAATTCCTACGGGATCGAATCGGCGGCGATGCTCTACTTCAATAAGCACGCCTCGGAATTAACCCTGGCGGAATCGGCGATGATCGCCGGGATCATTCACGGGCCGGAGCTCTACTCCCCCTACCGGAACTTAAAAGGGGCCAAGCTCCGCCAGATCGACATCTTAAACAAGCTGATCGGTCAGAAAATTGTCGAAGAAAAAGAGGCCAAGCTGGCGGCGGCGGAACAACTTGAGTTCTATCCGCAAAACCTGAAGATGCGGGGAGAGATCGCCCCTTACTTTATTAGTTATGTCCTGCGGGAATTGACCGACCTCTATGGCGAAGACATGGTCTACCACGGCGGCCTGCGGGTTTACACCACCCTCGACACCAAGATGCAGTTCGCCGCCGAAAAAGCGGTGACCGAGTTCATCAAGAACGAAGGGCCGAAATATAAGTTCAGCCAGGGGGCGCTGGTCTCGATCGATCCGGCGACCGGTTACATTAAAGCGCTCGTCGGCGGCGCCGATTTTATCGAGAGCAAGTTCAACCGGGCGACCCAGGCCAAACGCCAACCAGGCTCCTCTTTCAAACCGTTCGTCTACCTCGCGGCGATCGAACAAGGGATCATGCCGAACGCCGTCATTTTGGATGCTCCGACTACTTTTAAGGTCTGGGTCAACAAATGGAACCCCAAAGGGACCTGGGACCCGAAAAACTTTGACGGTAAATATAACGGCGCGGTAACGATGCGTTATGCTCTGGAAAAATCGCTCAATATTCCGTCGATCAAACTGCTGGAGATGGTCGGGATCCCGAACGCCGTTAACGTCGCCCAGAAGATGGGGATCACCAGCAACCTGGAACCGGCCCTCTCTCTCGCCCTCGGGGCTTCGGAAGTGACCGTCTTGGAAATGACCTCCGCTTACGGCGTCTTGGCTAACAATGGGGTCCGGGTCGAGCCGGCCTCGATCATCAGGATCGAAAGCCGGGACGGCGTTCCATTATATAAGAACCAGATCCTGGAAAAACGGGTCTTGGATTCCAACGTCGCGGCGATCATGACCGACATGATGCGCGGCGTCATCACCCGCGGGACCGGTTTTCGGGCGAATATCGGCCGGCCGGCCGCCGCCAAGACCGGAACTTCGCAGGACTTCAAAGATGCCTGGTTCATCGGTTTCGTGCCGCAGCTTGTTACCGGTATTTGGGTCGGCAACGATGACAACACGCCGATGAAAGGGGTTGCCGAAGTCGGCGTCTGCCCCCGGATCTGGAAAGCCTACAATACCGTCGCCCTGCAAGGCTTGCCGGTCCTCGATTTCCCGCGGCCGCAAGGGTTGCAGACCGAAACCGTGATCTTGGAACAGCGGATCAACGCCGAAGGCTCGAAAGAAGGGTCCGCGCCCGAAGGGGATCCGGCTCCGGAAGAGGTCCAACCTGCTTTGGAAAGCGCGCCGGAAGGCGATCTTGCTCCCGAGGATGTTCAAGGTGGCAATTAAGTTCGGCACCGACGGCTGGCGGGCCAAGATGGCCGACGATTTTACCGAGGACAACGTCCGCCTGGTGACCCAGGCCCTCGTTAACTTTCTTCAGCAAAAAGGGTTGGCCGCCGCAGGGGTCGCGGTTGGCTATGACAATCGTTTAAATTCCGAAAACTTTGCCCGGGTCGCCGCCGAAGTCGTTTCCGGCGCCGGGATCAAGGCTTTTCTGACCAATCATGCCGTTCCTTCGCCGGTCCTCTCCTATGCCGTAAAAAGTCAGGGACTCGGCGCCGGGATCATGATCACCGCTTCGCATAACCCGCCCGATTACAATGGCTTCAAGATCAAAGAAGGGTTCGGCGGCTCCGCTTTTCCGGAAACGACCAAGGGAGTTGAGGCGAACCTTTCCGCGAAACTTTCAATCCTCCCCTCCTCCGCCAACTTCACCGAATTCGATCCCGATCCGGCTTACTTTGAAAAACTTAAAGAGCTGGTCGACATCGAAAAAATCAACGCCGCCGGCCTGCGGGTGATTGTCGATCCGATGCACGGCAGCGGAGCCGGTTATTTTCAGCGACTGGGGGTCAAGGTCGTCGAGATTCGCGGCAACCGGGACACGACCTTTGGCGGGATCAATCCGGAACCTTTGGCCGTCAATCTCCAAAGCTCCATGGAGTTCGTGAAAGCTTACGGGTTAAAGCATTCGGGACTGACCGCTTGCATTGTCCTCGACGGCGACGCCGACCGGATCGCCGCGATCGACCAAAGCGGGACCTACGTTAATACGCACAACATTTTCTCCCTGTTGCTCAAACATCTTTACGAGAACCGGCATTTCAGCGGCGCGGTGGTCAAAACTTTCAATATCAGCAACCTTGTCGACTCGATGTGTGCCGAATACAAGCTCCGGCTCGACGTCCGGCCGATCGGCTTCAAATATATTGCCAAAGAGATGCTCGAAGGCCCGGTTATTTTGGGGGGCGAAGAGAGCGGCGGCATGGGGATCCAGGGGTTTATTCCGGAACGGGACGGCATTTTAGCCGGGCTGATGCTCCTGGAGCTGATGGCCAAAGAACGGAAAACCCTTCTTCAGATCGTGGACGGCCTGATGAAAAAGTACGGCTACTATTATTACAACCGGAAAGATATTCACACGACCGTTGGTCCGGCAATCGTTGAAGGTTTGAAAAAAACTCCGCCGACCGATTTTGCCGGTAAAAAGATCGCTAAAGTGGAGACGCTGGACGGCTTAAAATTTACTTTTGAAAATAAGGCCTGGATCCTCTTCCGCGCGTCCGGGACCGAACCGCTGCTTAGGATCTATTCTGAAGGCCGCACTCCGGAGGAAGTTGAACTTTTACTCTCCGCCGGGGTTAAATTAGCCGCTTAATTACTTCGTCGGCGCTGACAGCTCTTTCTCGAACTTTTCTTTTTTCGCGATCCGGGCGAGTTCCGCTTTTTCGCGGGCGACGTCGGCCGGCCGTTTGAGGCTTTGGAAAAGTTTGAGGAGATTTTCGTGGAGCTGTTTATTGTCACCGGCGATCAGCGAGGCTTTCTTAAACTGTTCTCCCGCTTCCGTTTTTTTACCGAGCTTGTCATAAGTTGAACCGAGGATCAGATAAAGTTCCGGGTTCCCGCCCTCAACGCGGATGGCGTCTTCATATGAGGAAAGCGCGAGCTTCTCTTGTCCCATGGTCAGATACGTATCGCCCAGGAAAACATGAAGATAAGCGTTGGCCGGGTTGAAACCGATCGCTTTTTTGTACTCGGCGATCGCTTCGGCCATTTTCCCCTGGTTGCGGAAAGCGTGCGCCTGCAGCGACGGTTCTTCGATCTCCACTTTCGCTTTCTGCTGGAGTTCGCCGTGCCACTGCCGGAAAGCGCTTTCTTGTTTTTGCTGGAGCAGGACTTCGTCGATCGTTTTGCCGGCGACCGGCGCGATCTTGCGGAGGCGGGAATCGCTGACTTTGATCAGGTGATAGCCGAAGGGAGTTTGGACGATCCCGCTGACTTCCCCGTTCTTGAGGGAGAAAGCGGCCTGCTCAAAGGGCTTCACCATCATCCCGGTGGTAAAGTAGCCGAGGTCCCCGTCTTTAGGGGCGGTTCCGGGATCAATGGAAAATTGTTTGGCGAGTTTGGCGAAATCCTCTCCTTTTTTAAGCTTTTCGAGGACGAATTTAGCGTCATTCTCGGTCTTCACCAGGATGTGGGAAGCGCGGATCTCGCGGAGATCGTCCGGAGTGACGGAGACCCCTTCCCGCAGCTTCATCTGTACCTTCTGAACCATGACGTCGTCACGAATGAAATCGCGGAATTGCCCCATGGTGAAACCGGAGCGCTTGATCGCTTTTTCCAGCTCGCCGCGATTCGGCAGTTTATTTTGCGCCGTTATATTGTCGAGGACCGAGTCGATCTCGTTGCCGCCGACGCTTACCTTTTTCCGCGCTCCCTGAAGCATTAAGGTGAAGTCGATCGCCTGGGCCAGGGCCATGCTCTCAAGGTACGGCAGATCGCGGGGGCCGATCTGCTTGCCGGCCCCTTGAGCGAGCCGATTCATAAGCTCTCTATAGCGGGCCAGGGAAATCTCCTCGCCGTTGACTTTGGCCAGACCGGATGGTTTCTGGGGCGAATCTTCCCCGCTGAACTTTTGATAGCCCAAACCATAGAACATCGAACCGATAAACAGAACCGCGACCGCGATCATGATGCTTTTAGTGTTTTTTCTGAACCATGTTAACATATCAATCTCCTCTTTCTCCCGCGACTGAACGTCGCGGTTATACTATTATTTTAACCGCGGCGTTTAGCCGCTGGTTAATTAAACCCTACTGCATCTCATTCTTCAGAACGCGCGAGACGGAAATATAGCCGCCGATCATGCCGAGGGCGATCCCGCCGAAGAACATGGTCGAATAGATTGCCATCAATAAGGCATAATCGGTCACCAGCGGGAGGAACGGGAGCGCTTGTAAAATGCGGGAAACGACCGCTTCATAAGAAAGTTTTAGGATCAGGAGGGAGCTGACTCCGCCAATCACCCCGATGATTATCCCTTCAATGATAAAAGGCCACTTCACGAAATTATCGGTCGCGCCGACTAATTTCATGATGTAAATATCGGTTTCGCGGGCAATTACAGTTAGCCGGATCGTGTTGACCACTATTAGCAGTGTGGCAAAGGAGAGCATTATCACTAGCGCCGTCCCCCCGACCCTGACCGCGCTGATAAGCGATTTAACCTGTTGGATTAGTTTACCATTATAGCGGACCTCATCAACGACATCGATTGCCGAGATCTCTTTGGCAATTATCGGCAAAAGATCGGCATTCCTGACCCTGATCGAAAAAGTGTGCGGCAGAGGATTATCATAAACAACCTCATTTAAACTTAATTTATTGCTGAATTCATCCCTAAAATTCTTCCAGGCCTCCGCTTTGGAAATAAAGTCGACCTTCTCAACCCCCTGGATATTGGCCATTTTGACCTGAACGGCGCCGGCATCGTCAAGCGAAAGATCTTTGTATATGTAGGCGACCAGGTCCATCCGGGAAGCGATCCCGCCGACAATATTGCCCATATTCAGAACCAAAAGCAAGAAAAAACCGAAGATCGTCAGCGAAACAATGATCGTGGCGATGGCGACAAAACTCATCAACGCCGAACGACGGAGGGAACGAAACGCCTCAACGATAAAAAACTCTAAACTACTTAACATTATACATCCCTAACTGCTGGTCGCGGACCAGGCGGCCTCCCTCCAGTTCGACGACCCGTTTTTTCATTTCATCGACAATGTTCTTATTGTGGGTTGAAACCACCACGGTGGTATTTCGTTTATTGATCTTATCGAGCAGTTGGAGAATATCCCAGGAAGTCGCCGGATCAAGGTTGCCGGTCGGCTCATCGGCCAGGAGGATCGGCGGATTATTAACGATCGCCCGGGCAATGCAAGCCCGCTGTTTTTCGCCGCCGGAGAGCTCGTCGGGAAAAGAATTGACCCGGCGCAGTAACCCCACCAGTTCCAACGCCTGCATCGTTTTGCGGCGAATGGTCGAACGGAGCGCTCCGGTCACCCGGAGGGCAAAAGCGACATTCTCGTAAACGGTCCGTTTTGGGAGAAGTTTGAAGTCCTGAAAGACGATGCCGATGTTGCGCCGGAGATACGGAATCTGGCTGGCATCGAGTTCGGTGACGTTGATCCGATCGACAATAACCTTGCCGGAGGTCGGGAGTTCATCCCGGTAGAGAAGTTTCATCAGGGTGGTCTTCCCGGCTCCGGACGAGCCGACCAGGAAAACAAACTCTTCTTTGCCGATATGGAGAGAGATGCTGTTTAAGGCATGAATCCCATTCGTAAATGTTTTGGTTACGTTTATCAGTTCAATCATTAGCTGTACAGCGGAAACTGCCGGCAAAGTTCGGCTACTTTATGCTCGACTTCGCTCTTGACTTGTTGATCGCTTGGATTTTTCAATGTTTTACAGATCAGTTCGGCGATCAGGGTCATGGCCGGTTCTTTCATCCCGCGGGTGGTCAGGGCCGGGGTGCCGATCCTGATCCCGGAGGTGACGAATGGCTTTTCCGGGTCGAACGGAATGGTGTTCTTATTGACGGTGATCCCAACTTCGTCGAGGGCGAGTTCGGCGACCTTGCCGGTAACCTTAAACGGCCGGAGGTCGACCAGGACAAGATGGTTGTCGGTCCCGCCGGAAACGAGCCGCAGCCCCCCCTGGGTCAGCCCTTCCGCCAAGGCCTTGGCGTTGTTGACGATCTGCTGTTGGTAGGTTTTGAAAGCCGGAGTCAGCGCTTCCTTGAAGCAGACCGCTTTGCCGGCGATAACATGCTCTAATGGCCCCCCTTGGATGCCGGGAAAAACCGCTTTATCGATCGCTTTGGCATAGGCTTCTTTACACAGAATAAGCCCGGCGCGCGGGCCGCGCAGGGTCTTGTGGGTGGTTGAAGTCACGACTTCCGCCATCGGGACAGGCGACGGATGGATCCCGGCGGCGACCAGGCCGGCGATATGGGCAATGTCGACCATCAGGATGGCCCCGACTTCGTCACAGATTTCGCGGAACTTCACAAAATCGATGATCCTTGGATAGGCGGTGGCCCCCGTGACGATTAGTTTGGGTTTGTGTTCCCTAGCGGCCGCCCGGAGAGCGTCAAAATCGATCGTTTCGTTGTCCTGCCTGACGCCGTAAGAGACAAAGTGGAAGTACATTCCGGAGACATTGACCGGCGAGCCGTGAGTCAAATGCCCGCCATGCGACAGGTCGAGCCCCATAACGGTATCGCCCGGTTTGATCAGGGCGAAGTAAGCGGCAAAATTAGCCTGGGAGCCGGAATGCGGTTGGACGTTGGCATGGTCGGCGCCGAAAAGTTCCTTCGCCCGATTGATGGCGAGAGTTTCGGTGAGATCGACAAACTGACAGCCGCCGTAATAGCGTTTGCCTGGATATCCTTCGGCGTACTTGTTGGTCATGACCGAACCGCACGCTTCCATGACGGCGCGGGAAGTAAAGTTTTCGGAGGCGATCATCTCCAGTTTGGTTTGCTGGCGGTCAAATTCTTTGTCGAGCGCGGCGGCGACTTCCGGATCATTTTGGCGGATATTGTCGATATTAAAATGCATGGCGGTTCTCCTCTCGTAAAGCGAGTATATCATAAAGAAAGTTGGCGGGCAATTATGCTTGCGCCTGACCCCCTTTTCTTGTATAATTTCTCAAACCTAAATGGCAGAAAAAAACAAAAATAAAGACAACGATCTTAGACCCGCTATTGACGACAATGAAGAAAACGCGCCAAGCGAATGCCAGGCTTGCGGCGGCCGGTTGAAGTTTGAAAAGGTCAACCTCGAAGATTATCAAGGCGGCAAACTCTATATGATGGAAGGGGTCCCCGCCTACGTTTGTCAAAACTGCGGTGAGAACTGGATCCCGGAACCGATCCTGGAAGAATTTGAAAATATGATCGAAGCCGCTAAGCGGCGAGCGAAAGAAAAAAAAGTGAAAAAAGGCAAAAAGGAGTAAAAAATGGACATCTCTTTAGGCAAGGCGAAAAAAACCCGGCGCGTTTACGGTTTTGATGAGATTTCCCTGGTCCCCTCGATCGTTACCATCAACCCGGAGGACACGGATGTCTCCGTCACCATCGGCGGAAAGAAGTTCGAAATGCCGATCATCGCTTCCGCCATGGACGGCGTGATCAGCCCGAAGACTGCCGCCTTGATGAGTAAAAACGGCGGCCTCGGCGTCCTCAATCTGCAGGGGGTCTGGACCAGATACCTCGACGCGGAAAAGCTCCTTAAAGAGATCGCCGCGGTCGAAAAAGACAAATATGTCGAGTTGATGCAGAAGATCTATCTCGAACCGATCAAGAAAGAATTGATCGCCAAACGGATCAAAGAGATCAAGGCGCTCGGCGGGATTGCCGCCGTCTCCTCCATTCCGCAGGACGCCCTGGAATTCGGCCAGATCGCCCGCGACGCCGGCGTCGATATCTTCGTCGTCCAATCGACAGTTCTTTCCACCAAACACAAATCGACCGGTTCTAAGATCCTCGACCTTAAGGAATTCTGCGCGATGATGAAAGTGCCGGTCTTGGTCGGCAATTGCGTGACCTATGAAGTCGCCCTGACCCTGATGGGGACCGGCGTGGCCGGCGTCCTCGTCGGCATTGGCCCGGGCGCGGCCTGCACTTCCCGCGGCGTCCTGGGCGTCGGCGTGCCGATGGCGACCTCGATCGCCGATTGCGCCGCCGCCAGAGACTCTTACTTCAAGGAAAACAACGTCTACGTTCCGATCATTGCCGACGGCGGTATGGCGGTCGGCGGCGATATTTGTAAAGCGATCGCCTGCGGCGCGGACGCCGTGATGATCGGCTCCCCGATCGCCAAAGCGGCCGAAGCTCCTGGCGGCGGTTTCCACTGGGGAATGGCGACCCCGTCCCCGACCCTGCCGCGCGGTTCGCGCATCCGGGTCGGCACGATCGGCCCGCTCAAAGAGATCCTCCACGGACCGGCCAGGTTCGATGACGGTTCGATGAACTTCGTCGGCGCGCTGCGGACCTCGATGGGAACTTTAGGCGCGGCCAACATTAAGGAAATGCAGCAAGTGGAAGTTGTCATCGCCCCTTCGATCCTGACCGAGGGGAAAGTTTACCAGAAAGCCCAGCAGCTGGGGATGTATAAATAAGGGGAAAGCGTTCAGCTTAGAGCTTACAGCTTTAAGCTGTAAGCTCTTTTTCGGGGACAGAAGACAGAGGAGGCAGATTTGTCCGGTTTCCGTGTTGAAAATTTTAATTCTTTTGTGATATACTGTGGCATGGCGAGTAAAAAACACGATCTGATCGCGGTCCTCGATTTTGGCGCCCAATACTCCATGCTGATCGCCCGGCGCGTCCGCGAAGGCAACGTTTACTGCGAAGTTTTCCCCCACGATATTTCGGCCGAAGAATTGCTCAAAAAAGAAGTCAAAGGGATCATTATTTCCGGCGGCCCCGCTTCGGTCTACGAAGAAGACGCGCCGAAAGCCGATCCCAAGCTCTGGCAATCAGGTATTCCGATCCTCGGGATCTGCTACGGCATGCAGCTCCTGGCCAAGGAACTTGGCGGCGAAGTTAAGCAAGGAAAGAAACGAGAATACGGCAAGGCCGACCTGACGATCGACGATCAATCAAACATCTTTGCCGGACTCGACACGCAAATGCAGTGCTGGATGAGCCATGGCGACACCGTTATGGCGCTGCCGACCGGCTTCAAACAATTGGCCCATACCGATAACACCAAATACGCCGCTGTTGGCGACCCGCAAAAGAAAATTTACGGCGTTCAGTTCCATCCGGAAGTCGTCCACACCCCCAAAGGGATCGAGATCATCAAGAACTTCGCTTACGTTGTCTGCGGCTGTCAGCCGACCTGGACGACCGCTAATTTTATCGATGATCAGGTCAAATTAATCCGCGAAAAGGTCGGCAAGGAAAAAGTCTTGCTTGCCCTTTCCGGCGGGGTCGACTCAACGACCGTTGCCGCCCTTATGCATAAAGCGATCGGCGATCAATTGGTCTGCATGTTCATCGACCAGGGTTTTATGCGGAAGAACGAAGCGAAAAAGATCGACGACCTTTTTGTTAATCGTTTTAAAGTTAATTTCCATAATATCAACGCGGCCATTCGTTTTTTTGACCGGCTTAAGGGAGTTATCGATCCGGAACAAAAACGGATGATCATCGGCGAAAACTTTATCAGGACCTTTGAAGAAGAAGCCAAGAAGCTTAGCCAGATCCCTTACCTGGCGCAAGGGACCCTTTATCCCGACGTTATTGAAAGCGCAGTCCCCGGCTCGACAACCGGTAAAGTCGCCAAAAAGATCAAAACCCATCATAATGTCGGCGGTTTACCGGAAAAGATGGGCTTCAAGTTGATCGAACCGCTCCGACTCCTTTTTAAGGATGAGGTCCGGGCCTTAGGCCGCGAGCTTGGGATTCCAGATGATATTATCAGCCGCCAGCCTTTCCCCGGCCCTGGTCTGGCGATCAGGATTATTGGCGAAGTCACCCCGGAAAGGGTCAAGATCCTCCAGGAAGTTGATGATATTATCGTTTCCGAAGTTAAAAAAGCCGGTCTTTATAAGGAATTATGGCAATCTTTCGGCGTCCTTCTTCCTATCCGGACCGTTGGGGTTATGGGTGATAAACGGACGTACCTTAATACTATCGCGATCCGGGCGGTGACCTCCAAAGACGCCATGACTGCCGATTGGGCCCGCCTCCCCTACGAACTCCTGGAAATCATCTCCAACCGGATCATCAACGAGACCAAAGAGATCAATCGGGTTGTCTATGATATCTCCTCCAAGCCCCCCTCCACCATCGAGTGGGAATAAACCCCTCTTTACGCTAAGTTGACGCAAGTCCCCACTCTTTTTTTACGATAAGACTATGTGCGATCCCTCATAAGGGGGCGCTACAAGGAGGATCCATAATATGACACCGCCTGTTAAACCAGTTTCTGTCCCCGCGTCTTCCAGCCGTCCAGAAAATATCCGCCCTTTTCCAGATGGATCGAAACTATTAACCATAACAATTCCGCCGGGAGCCGATGATAAAGCAAAAGAACAGATCTTGACCAATGTTACCTCCCGTTATCCGAACGCCAGTGTTTGGGTTGCCGGTGAGGTCAACGGCAAAATGCTCATTACGGTTACGCCGGTAAATGTCGAAAATTCCAAAGCGAATAAAACGGCGGGCGACATTATCCGCAATAACTCCCCTGAAGTTAAAGCGCAAAGGGAAGCCGCTATTAAGGAATTAAGAGACAGCGTTGCAAGTTTTGGGATGATCGGTTTGCTTAGTGAACCAGGCAGCGGCCAGCCTGATCCGACCGCCGCGGCGCACTCGACCGGTTCCGGCGTTAGAACGCTTGGGGGCGGGAATCCTGATGATCCGGCCGTCAAAGCCGCTTTAAACCGCGGACGGTTGTCTGACCGAACAGCGGCCCCCGATCCAACTGCCGCCGCTATTGATCTCCATGGCCTGCAATTAAGCCATGCGGATTTTAATTTTACATCCGGTCCGGCCGGCATTATTCCGCTGGGTCATCCGGTCCGCACCTATGACGGCGGTAACGGGGAAGTTGAAGCTAAACCAACCGGTCCTCAACCAGGGTATGTTCCTCCCTCTACCAGAGAGTCGCATGGAGGAATAATTCCGCAGAAATAAGCGCAAATCGTTTGAAATATTAAGACGGACCCTCCGATAGTAGAATATCGGAGGGTTCGTCTTTTATGGGGTTATCAATTTCCTTACTTGGCCAAGTCTCGCTGGCTGGCGCTTGCTCCGCCAGGGTCAATTCCGATCCGGCGCAAGTCCTTCAGCGATCGCTTAGGACCATTAATCCGCAACTTATCTCTTTTGGCGAGCTTCATTGGGATTGCGCCTCCAATTCCAGTCCAACCTTAAAGATGTTCGCCGTCGATCTGTTGCCTATCCTGGCTAATTATGGGGTTACCGATCTAGTCCTTGAACATTTGACCCAAGACCAGGCTGTTGAAGATGAGCTTAACCTCTTTTATTCAACCCCCGGTTTAATGATCAACGCAAATACCACCCCCCGGCTTTTCTCTTTCTGCCGACTCTGTAGTTTTAGCGGCTTGCAGGATCTTTTGAACAAGGCAAAAATGTTGGGGATCAGGGTCCATGCCGGCGGTCCGTCGACCAGTGACCTTAATCGATCGGATATTATCGCGGAAGGAAAATCTGCCGGTTTAAGGCCGTTGACCGTCCGCCTTTACGGCGATCGGCTTGATGATAAAGTCGCTCCTTTGATTGCTAAGGGGCGAAAGGTTGCGACTTACAGCGGGATCCGGCATAATGATGTCGACCGGACCACTGCCCAAGGAAGCCTCGGCCGGAAATACGACCGGCTGCTTAACCACCGCTACCTGGAAATCGATCTTATCGACCGGAACCGTTTGCAAAACCTGCTCTCGAATTTACCGCCGGCGGTCGCGGATTACTTATTTCGTCTGCGTCAGTACCAATCAAGCGCTAACCCAACCTTCAATAGCTGTAATCGCCGGCTTTATAACCAATACTTCCTGGTAACGAACTGAACCGCGGAATTAATTCCGCGGTTAAATCTATTTTTTCCCTCTCGCCTTCTTATGTTCCTCGAAGTTTTTAGTGAATTTGTGGCTCCCATCCGGTTGGGCGACGAAGAATAAATAATCGGTTTTGGCCGGAAAGAGGACCGCTTTGACCGATTCCAGTCCGGGGTTGCAGATCGGTCCCGGCGGCAACCCTTTCCTCTTATAAGTATTATAGGGAGAATCAACGTTCAACTGGTTGAAAAAGACTTTTTTCGACGGGTTCTCCAGCGCGTATTTGACGGTCGGGTCGGCCGCCAGCGGCATGCCGATCTTCAGGCGGTTGTAAAAGACCGAGGCGATGATCGGCCGCTCTTGGGGGGCCTTCGCTTCTTTTTCGACGATCGAGGCCAGGGTCATCACTTCATGAAGAGAGAGCTTGGTGGCCGATTTGTTTTTGTTCCAGAAAGTGAGGACGACCTCCTCATAGCGGCGGAGCATCGTTTCCACGACCTGGTCGAGGCCGGCGTCGGGGAAAAAGTCATACGTGTCGGGGAAAAGGTAGCCCTCCAGCGATTCACTGGAGATATAGCGGAAGAATTTATAATGGTTGGCCCGCCGCTCGGCGGTAATCCCTTCATTGACCAGGTTTTGAAATTGACGCCAATGCAGGTACCGGGCTTTCTTCAAGATTTCTCCCATTTTATAGATCGAAGTCCCTTCCGGAAAGACGACCCGGATCTGTTTTGGCGGCACGGTTTCATTATTGACCAGCTTGATAACTATTTCCGGCAGGAACATTGACGGCGAGAGGAGATAATCACCCGCTTTGATCTTGTCCTGAAGTCCTATCCCCCGGAGCAGGATCAGAAAATTGCTCCGCGGCGGCAAGAGCTCTTTTTGGGCGAGGATAATTTTGATCTGTTTGGCCGAACTTCCCGGAGGAATTGTGACCAGCCTTTCCCGATGATCGAAAGGGTTCGCCGGCTGCAAGAGCAGGACAAAACCGAGGATCAAACAAGTAATGATCGTTAGGATTAGATTGTCTTTCATCAATATTTATTTTTTTAAGCTGTCCAGATAACTTTGCAGGATCCCGGCCGCGGCGCTTTTATCGATAACTTTTTTCCGATCAGCCCGGGAAACCCCGGCGCTGATCAGAAATTTGGTCGCGGCGGCGGTCGTCATTCGTTCGTCCCAGAGGGTTATTTTAAGCTGAAAGCGGTCTTTAAGCAACCCGGCAAATTCCTGCGCTTTTTGCGCGGCGGGGCCAATCTCCCCTTTCAAAGTTTTCGGCAGGCCGATCAGCAGTTCGCTGACGTTGCCGTAGTCGGCGATCAGTTTGGCGATCGCCTCCAGGTCAAGCTCAATGGAGCGGCGAACGATCGCGGTCACCGGTTGGGCGGTTAAGCCGAGCAGGTCGGAAACGGCGATCCCGATCCGTTTTTCACCGAAGTCGAAGGCCATGATCCGGTTCATGAGGCGAGATACTCGCTGACTTTGGCCAAAGCTTCGGGGATCTTCCCAGCCTCTTTTCCCCCCCCTTCCGCCTTGGTCTCTTTGCCGCCGCCTTTACCGCCAATCACGGAAGCAAAGACTTCAGCAATCTTCTTGGCGGATAACCCCTGGCTGACCAGGTCGGGAGTGACGGCGATCAGGTAGATCAGCTTGCCGTTGTTGGCCGAAGCGAGCAGGATCACTACCGATTTGAGCGTGTTCTGGAGCGAATCGGCGAACAAACGCAGGGTCTCCATGGAATAATCCTGGAACTCTTTAAGCACAACCTTGTGTCCCTTAATTTCAACGGCGGCCGCGGCCAGCGTCACCGATTCCTGTCCGGCTTTTTGTTCTTCCAGCGCTTTGATCTCTTTTTCGATCTTCAAGATCCGCTCTTTGATCCAGTCGACCCGGCCGGCCAGGTGGTAGAGGAATTGATCGACGGCTTTTAGCTCCTGGCAGTCGACCGCTTTTCCCAGCCGCTCCAGTTCGGTCGGCTCGATCTCAAAGATGTTTGATTCCATCGCCTCATGCCCGCCTAAAGCGACTTTCTTATGCTGGAGCGCCCGGTATTTTTCGACCAGGGCATCGACTTCGCTGTACATCGCCTTGGCTTTGAAAACGATAAAGATCTTGGCCGCTTGCCCGGCGATCGCTTCGATCCGGCGGACCCCGGAACCGAGCGCCCCTTCGGAAACAATTTTAAAGAAAAGGATGTCGCCGGTCGAAGAGAGGTGGGTCCCGCCGCAGAGTTCCAGGCTGTAGTTGCCGATCTTGAGGACTCGGACTACATCCCCGTATTTCTCGCCGAACAAAGCCATCGCTCCCAGGGCGACCGCTTCTTTGTAATTTTTCTTTAAGACCTCGACCTTGAGCTTTTCTTTGATCTTTTGGTTGACGAGCTGTTCGACTTTAATCCGCTCGTCGTCGGTCAGCGCTTTGAAGTGGGAAAAGTCAAAACGGAGCTTGTCCGGTCCGACGTAAGAGCCGGCCTGTTTGACATGCTCCCCCAGGACCTCGCGCAGGGCTTTGTGCAGTAAATGAGTGGCGGTGTGGTGCGTCGCGGTCGCCAGACGTTTGGAAATATCGATCCGGGCTTTGACCCTGGCATGCTCTTTTAATCCTTTGAGATCATCGACCAGGTGAAGAATAACTTTTTGCGGGGTGACGATCGCTCCCCTGACCAACAGTTCTTTGCCGTCGAAAGTAAGGACCCCGGCGTCGCCGACCTGTCCGCCGCTTTCGCCGTAGAACGGGGTCTTTTCCAGCACGACCAGTTTTTGGTCGGGAAAGACCGCCGCGACTTTGCTCTCCTCTTCGTTTTTCTCGTAGCCGACGAATTGGGTCGGCTTCAGATGGCTAAGGTCCAGCGAATTAAGGTCGATCTTCTTGTCGCTACCCAGGCCGCTTTTACGGGCCCGCTCCTTTTGGGCGGTCATCTCTTTTTCAAAACCGGCCAGGTCGACGGCCAGCTTTTTCTCCGCCGCCAGCTCGACTGTCAGGTCGATCGGAAAACCATAGGTGTCGTGAAGTTTGAAGGCGTCCGCTCCGGCCAGTTGGCCGCCGGCCGGTAGTTTACCGGTCAACTCTTCAAACCAAATAAGCCCGGAACTTAAAGTGGTAAAAAAATTGTCTTCTTCTTCCTTTATTATCTCCATGATCGTCGTTTCTTTTTCTTTGAGGACCGGATAGATCTCTCCCAGGCTGGCGATCACTTCCCCGGCCAATCCGGTCAGGAAAGAATGTTCGATCCCGATCCGCTTGCCGTGGCTGACCGCCCGGCGGATCAACCGGCGGAGGATATAGCCCCGGCCGACATTGGACGGATAGACGCCGTCAGCGATCAAATTGGTGACCGCTCTGGCGTGATCGGCAATGATCCGTTTGGAGATCGGCGCCGCGGCCGCATCGGCCAGCCCTTCGATCCGTTTGATCAAGGGGATAAAAAGATCGGTCTCGAAATTATCGTCCGTTCCCTGCAGGACCGAAGCGATCCGCTCCAGGCCCATCCCGGTATCGATCCCCCGGTTCTTTAAGGGGATCAGTTCCCCTTTTTCGTTCCGGTTGTACTGGATAAAAACCAGGTTCCAAATCTCCAAAAAGCGGTCGCAGTCGCAGCCGGGAGCGCAAGCTTCCTTGCCGCACCCCTTCTCCGGGCCGAGGTCGTAATAGATCTCGGAACAGGGGCCGCACGGCCCCGTCGGTCCGGCCGCCCAGAAATTATTGTCTTCACCGAGGCGGTGGATGATCGATTCCGGCAAGCCGATGCCGTGGCGCCAGATCTCGAACGCTTCGTCGTCTTTCTCGAAGATCGCGATCCGGAGCCGGGTGATCGGGATCTGGAATTCCTTGGTCAGCAGTTCCCAGGCGAACTGGATCGCTTCCTTCTTGAAATAATCGCCGAACGAAAAATTGCCGAGCATTTCAAAAAAGGTGTGGTGGCGCGGGGTCTTGCCGACCCGGTCGATATCGAGGGTCCGGATGCATTTTTGGACCGTTGCCGCCCGCGGATATTTGGCTTTTTCATGGCCGAGAAAGATCGGTTTGAACTGGAGCATGCCGGCCAGGGTCAGTAAAACCGTCGGGTCGGTCGGCAGAAGCGATGAGCCCGGCAGGACATGGTGTCCCCGGCTTTCAAAGAACTTCAGGTATTTTTCTCTAATTTCCGAGCTTTTCATCAACGATACTCCTTATCTTTGCCTGGACCTTTTCGATCGGCAGGTTTTCAAACGCGAATAATTTTACCCGTTCCGGGTCGCTGGCCGCGATCTCCAGATATTTGGCCCGGACCCGGTCGTGGAAAGGCGGCCCTTCCCGCTCGAACCGGTCGGCCGCCCCTTTGCTCTTGGCCCGTTCCAGGCCGACTGCCGGCGGGATATCAAGGAGAAAAGTCAGGTCCGGGACCGCGCCCTGGGTTGTTTCCATGTTCATGAAGCGGATCAGGTCTTCCGGCAAGCCCCGGCCGCCGAGCTGGTAAGCGATGGTCGAATCGATATAGCGGTCGCAGATCACGATCTTATTTTCTTTAAGCGCCGGCAAAACGACCGTGCCGACATGCTGGGCCCGGTCGGCAAAGAAGAGGCTGGCCTCGGCCAGCTGGTTGATCGGACCGCTCTTTTCCAGCAATAAGTCCCTGATCTTTTGGCCAAGCTCGGTCCCGCCCGGTTCCCGGGTCGAAATGATCGAATAACCTTTCTCTTCGAGGTAGTTCTTTAAAAGTTTGGAATGGGTCGACTTGCCGCACCCTTCCGGTCCCTCAAAAGTGATGAACATTAATTATTCCTCGCGGCCAGACTGAATCCGAGCAGAAATTCCCGCCTGATCGAACGATAGGTCACTTCTAAATTATAACAATGAAATTTAAAAAATAAAGTGTAATCCAGGTCTTCGGCCGTCCAGTTATCGAGAAAATAAGAACCGGCAACCCGGGCGGCGATCCGGTCAAGATCAAAGGTGAGACTTGCTCGCCCCCTATCGGCCGGTCGGAAACGATAGCGCTCGTAATTAAAGGGACTGGTCCCGTTAACGTATAAATAATGGGCGTAGCCCGCTTCCACTTCGACCAGCGGATTGATCTTTTTAATTATCTCAAGGCCAAAGGCCGGTTTTTCCCATTTTGTTCCGTCGGCGTAGTAGTTCCCTTCGAAATTGAGGGCTGGGATAATGAATCCGATCGGGCTCTCGGTAAAATCGCCGAACAGTTTCAGGTTGATCCCGTTCCGGCCAAGCCGCTGATTGTTCTCTTCGTCGATAACCCCGGTTGTCAGATCGAGGTCGATTTTCGCTTCTTGCCTGAAAATTTCCTGGCTTCGGGAAAAGAAGCGGACGTTCGGCAGAAAACTGACCCGTTGGTAATTAACTCGTTCACGATGGGAAACGGTCGTTTCCAAAGAATAACGATAGTCAACCGGCTGGCTGAAAAGAACAAAGCTTTTGCGGGGGACGACCTCACCGAATGAAAATGTATGCGTGATCCCGCCCGACTCGCCGTCCAAGCCGCTGCTTCCCAGGCGTAAATTTCCCTTGTTGGCGTCGTTAATCATGTAATTAACGTTCAAGCCGAGCAGGAGCCCTTTACGTTCGGCGTAGCCAAGCGAATAAGTGCCGGAAAAGTTCCTGTTCAGGTGCCAGGCCAGAGTTTCATTAAGGTAAGAACCATCTTCGCCGTTGGACCCGACCTGCGGGAAAGGAGGCAAGTTCCGGTTCCCCTTTTCCTGCGCGCTTAGATCGTAAATATAGGTCGGCATCGGCACGATCGGAATATTCGCCAGCCAGAAGTAACCCCAGTAAGCGACCAGCCATTTGCTGCGAGGGTAAAACAGGATTTCCCCGGCGGTGACGTGATAATGAGGAAATTGAAAGTCGCAAGTGGTAAAGGAAGCGCTGCGCAAGTCAAAAGTATCGGGGTTGAAGGACATTTCACTTCCGGTCAGGTCAACTTCCTGAAAGTTGAATTTTATCTCTTTGGCCTTCCCGGCTTTGCTTTTAAGCTCGTAAGCGAGAGAGCGGCCTTCGATGCTGATCCCTTCATATTGGAAATAAAATCCGTCGTCGGCGTCGATTGCCTCCCGGCTCGCCCAATAAAAAAGCTTCCCCGCCCGAACATAAGTATCTTGATAAAAGACTTCGACCGACCCCTGCATGGCCACCGTTTCCGCGGAGACATCGTATAAAAGCCGATTGCCGGTTATCCTGATGTCCTTATAGCTGACCTCGACCGAACCGCTGGCTTCCACTTTTTGCTGTTCCTTGGCGTAAGAAATGTTATCGGCGTCGACGATGAACTCATTTTGGAGGGCGATTGCCGGACAAATTAAAAATGACAAATTAAAAATGACAAATGAAGGAAGAATCGTTATCAGTAACCGTAGGCTAAACGACTCGACTGAGCTCGTCGAAGTCGCCTCGGTTACTGAAACTAGGAAACCGCGACGTTTAGTCGCGTGTTTCCTGGAAAAAGCAAAAAGATCCTTCACTAAGCAACTTCCTCGTATCTTGATTCTTTGCTGGCGAATTTGGCGATCTCTTTGCGGAAGACCAGTTCGATCTGGCCGACGGGACCATTTCGCTGTTTGGCGATGATGATCTCGGCGACATTCCCCCGCTCCGATTGCGGATTGTAATAATCGTCGCGATGGATGAACATGACCAGATCGGCCGTTTGTTCGATTTCCCCCGATTCGCGCAGGTCGGACAAACGCGGGATCCGGTCGGGCCGCTGTTCCACGGCGCGGGAGAGCTGGGAAAGCGCGACGACCGGGCATTCCAATTCGCGGGCCATGACCTTGAGCGACCGGGCGATCTCGGAAATTTCCTGGACCCGGTTCTCAACGCGGGACTTGTTCCCCCGCATCAGTTGGAGGTAATCAATGATGATCAGGCCGAGTCCCCGCTCCAGTTTCAGGCGGCGGGCCTTGGCCCGGATCTCGGTGGAGCTCATGGAGGCGCTGTCGTCGATGAAGATCGGCGCTTCGGAGAGCCTGCCCAAGGCCCGGGTCAGTTTTTTCCAGCCGGTGTCAGAAAGGGTCGCGGTCTTAAGTTTTTGCTGTTCGATCTCCGCTTCGGCGCAGAGCATTCTTTGGGCCAGCGATTCCTTGCTCATTTCCAGCGAGAAGATCGCCACCGGGATCTTGCTCCGGATGGCAACGTCCTGGGCGATATTCAGGGCGAACGCGGTCTTACCGACCGACGGCCGGGCGGCGATGATGATTAATTCCGAATTTTGGAAACCGGCGGTCATATTATCTAGATCGGCGTAACCGGTCGGGACCCCGGTGATCGATTGGTTCTTACCGTAAAGGCTGTCGATCTTATCGAGGACGTTCTTGATGACCGCGTCGATCTTGTGAAAGCCTTCGCGCGAATGGCGCATGGCGATGTCGAAGATCATCTTTTCGGCGTTATCGAGGACGTCGTCAATATGATGAGGGTCGAAAAAAGCGTCGGCCACCATGTTGGTCCCCGATTCGATCAGCCGGCGGAGGATGTATTTCTCTTCGACGATCTTCGAGTAATGGTCGATATTGGCGGCGGTCGGGACAGAATTGATCAGGTCGGCAATGTAGATCGAGCCGCCGACCGCGTCGAGCTTGCCCGATTTGCGCAGGGTCTCGGTCACGGTCACCAGATCGACCGGCTCCCCTTTGTCGAAGAGGATCAGGATCGCTTCAAAAATATAACGGTGAGCGTCGCGGTAAAAACTGTCGGGGGTCAAAGATTCCGCCGCGCGAAAAACGGCGTTCTTATCGAGCAGCATGGAGCCAAGCACGGATTGCTCGGCGGTTAAGTTCTGTGGGGGTATTCGTTCCTCTGCCATAACCCCGTAATTTTAGCACAGGAGGGGGAGCGATGCTAGGCTACGGGGGCAAGCTTACAGCTTTAAACTCCCCAGGTCTTACGATTTTAATTAGTGTATAATTCTGGCATGGACAGGTATTTCTCGGTCTCAATGGAAAAAGAAACCGCGCTCAAACAACGTTTGGCCCAGTTGGGCATCAACGAGGCGGACGTTGAAGAGCGTTTCATTCGTTCCGGCGGCCCGGGCGGGCAGAACGTCAATAAAGTTTCCAGCGGGGTTTACCTGAAACACCAGCCGACCGGGATCGAAGTTAAGATGACCCAGGAACGATCGCAATCCATGAACCGCTACCGGGCTTGGAAACTCCTGGCCGATAAAGTCGAGGAAAAGATCCTTGGCCTGAAAAGCGCTCGTCAACAGGCGATCGAAAAGATCCGGCGGCAAAAAAGAAAGCGCTCCCGGCGGGCCAAAGAAAAAATGCTTGAGATTAAGAAAATGACCGGTCAGAAAAAGAAGACTCGTAAAATCGATTTTAAAGAATTCTTTTAACCGCGCACTTCAGTGCGCGCTATTGAGTCCGCTACGTCGGCGCGAGCACGCTGGACTTATTCAGTGCGCGGGCTTACCGCGGTTAATTATTGGACAGTTTGATTCCGAACGGCGGCGGTTCCGGCCCCTCTTTGATCTTACCGACTTTTGTTTCGTACATCTTAATATTTTCTTCAAGCGCTTTAAGCAGGCGCCGGGCATGGGCGGGTGACATTATCACTCTCGCGTTAACCTGTCCTTTTGGCGGGTGAGCAAAAATAAAATCAAAAATAAACTCGTTCTCGTTATGGGCGATCACCGCAATGTTACTGTAAGTCCCTCCGGCAATTTGGTCATTAATAGCAATCTGAATTTCTTTGTCTGTCATATTTACCACCTCGTGCTTATTTTAACATACCTCCAATAACGATGGTTGAAAAATAGCGATTTTTTTACATTTTTGTAACCTGCGAATAAACTTCGCGGTTACAAAAATATCAATAATAATAGCAAATATGTTTCTGGAAACCGCGACGATATTGTCGCTGGTTTCCAGAATAAGCGCTTTAACAAACATCTTTGATCTCGACCAAACCGTTCCTAAACGGCGCGATAACCCGATCAAGGATCCCGTTGATCTCGGCGATCAGGACCCCGTAATTGGTAATCGGCACCCCCTGCCGCTTCGCCCGGTCGATCCGGTTGAGCATCTCCCGCCGGTTGATCATACAGCCGCCGCAAGAGATCACTAATTTATATGGCGACAGGTCATCAGGAAAATCACCCCCCGCGACCGTTTCAAACTGCAGGCTTTTCCCGGTGTACTCTTGCAACCACTTCGGGATCTTGACCCGGCCGATATCGACCGGTTGAACATGGTGAGTGCAGGCTTCGGCGACTAAAACCCGGTCGCCGTCTTGCAGTTTTTTCAGCGCCGCCGCTCCGGCCAGATAAGCGTTCAGGTCTCCCCGGTGGCGGGCAAAGACAATGGAAAAAGAGGTCAGCGGCACGCTAACCGGCACAACTTTGCTCACAAACGAGAAAGCCTGCGAATCGGTTACGACCAGATCGGGTTGTTTCTTTAGGGAATCGAGGACTGCTTCCAGTTCCGTATCTTTGGTCATATAACCGGACGCGTCGGCATCCATCACATCGCGCAAGACCTGGACTTCAGGGAGGATCAAACGCCCCTGCGGCATGGAAACGTCGATCGGACAAACCAGGACCACAACTTGTTTTGGCTTAACAATATCGCGAACCAATGGAACCGGCGACCAGTTGGCCGGCGCGACCGCCATGATCTTCTCTTTCAACTCCTCGATCCCCGCTTTGGTCACGGAACTGACCTTAAGGACCGGCAGAGCGTTTAGATCATTTAAGACCGTTGGCTCGAGCGGCAGATCGCTTTTATTGATCACTACGATAAAGGGGAGCTTTTTCTCCCGGAAAGTTCTAAGCAAACCGGTTTCATATTCGCTTAATCGGCTTCCCGGTTCAACGACCAGGATAGCGAGATCGGTTTTTTGTAAAACTTTCAGGGTTTTCTTGACCCGTTCTTCTCCCAGCGCGCCGACGTCATCGATCCCGGCGGTATCGATCAAAAGACAAGGCCCAAGCGGCAGGATCTCCATCGCTTTGGAAACCGGGTCGGTCGTCGTTCCGGCGACGTCGGAAACGATCGCCAGTTTTTGGTTGGTCAGAGCGTTGATCAAGCTCGACTTGCCGGTGTTGCGCCGGCCAAAGATCCCGATGTGCAAGCGGCCGCTGGCCGGTGTTTTATACATTTCTGTTTCCCCTGGAAAAATCTAAAGTTCGACCGACTAGCGCGACCTTTTTCTCCATACAGCCGACGCATTCCCCCCGCTGTTCGTTGACACAGCGACGGTTTGGGTAGAGGTCGTAAAGGTTTTTGTAACCGTTAGCGGTAAAGTTTGGCATCAGAACATTCGCCCCCGCTTTTAAAGCGTCAAGCCGGTAATCTTTTCCCAGGCTTCCCAACGCGGTCGTTCCCGGAAGATTGGTATTTTTAGTTTCAAGACGGGTCAGAGCGATTGCCCTGATGGTCAGCTCCGGATCACCGGCCGGTTGTCCGGCCAAAGAAGTCTCCGGATGAGGAATAAACGGACCGATCCCGATCATGTCGAAATTCTCGTCACGGAAATATTCGATATCATGGGCGATATCGGCCAGGGTCTGGCCGGGGAGCCCGATGATCATCCCCGATCCGGTTTGATAACCAAGTTCTTTGAGCTCCCGCAGACAGCGGAGCCGGTTCTCCAAGCTCATCCCGGGATGGATCTTTTCGTATAACGCCGGGTTGGTCGTCTCGATCTTCAAAAGATAGCGATCGGCCCCCGCTTTTTTCCATAATTCATAATCGGCACGCGGCCGCTCGCCAACCGACAAAGTGATCGCCATATCAAAACGGGTAGTGATCAAAGAGATGATCTCGGCCAGCCATTTCGGGTCAAGGGCCGGATCTTCACCCGATTGCAAGACCACGGTCTTGATCTGGTGGGCGGCGACTTCGGCGACGCTCTCAATAATCTCTTCGCGGGTCATCCGGAAGCGTTTGAGTCCGGCGTTAGCGTGTTGAAGGCCGCAGTATTGGCAGGTTTTATCGCAATAGTTGGAGAACTCGACGATCCCGCGGAGCAAGACCCCCTCCCCCATGTATTGGCGGCGGACCGCGTCGGCCCGCCGAAAGAGTTCGTCCTGATCGCCGGGTGATAACCAGTAGATCAGTTCAGACGTATTCATCACGGACCCCATCCTCGATCGAAGCGAAGAACTTAGACAGCTTGGAGCAGTCCGATTCGTCGAGGTTGTCCTTGATCCGGTCGATCAGCTTGTAACCGTCCTGGCGGACCCTGGTCGAGGCAAAGTCATCAAGATACTCCTTCAGAGTGATCAGGGCGTTAAGACTGCACTTCCCTTTGATCGTCCCCGGTTTGGCCAGGTTCATGAACGCTTCCCCTGTCCGGTCGCTCCGGTAACAGGCGGCGCAAAAGCTGGGAATAAAACCCCGGTCAAGAAGCGAAGCGATCACTTCGTCCAGGCTCCGGTGGTCATTGAGGACAAATTGGGCGTTGGGGTCCTTTTCGCCGTAACCGCCTGGCGCGGTCTTTGATTCAGCGCTGACCTGGGAAATGCCAAGATTGAACAACTCGTCCCGCATTTCCGCCGTTTCTCTGGTCGATAAAATAAGCCCGGTGTATGGGACCGCCAGCCGCAGAACGGCAACCACTTTTTTGAATTGCTCGTCGGTCAGCGGATGCGGAACATGGGTTGAAAGGTCGGAGCCGAGCGCCGGTTCGATTCTGGGGACCGAGATCGTGTGCGGTCCGACGTTAAATTTCTTTTCCAAATGCTCGATGTGGGAAAGCAAAGCCAGCGTTTCAAATTTATAATCGTACAAGCCGTAAAGGACGCCGATCCCGACGTCGTCGATCCCGGCGGTCATCGCCCGGTCAACAGAGTCGATCCGGTTGTCCGGGTCGCTCTTCGGACCAAAAGGATGGACAAGGCGGTAAGTCTCTTCGTGATAGGTTTCCTGGAAAATCTGAAAAGTCCCGATCCCCGCCTCTTTCAACCGGCGGAACTCGTCAACTTCCAGCGGCGCGCAGTTGATGTTGACCCGCCGGATCTTGTGCGGCCCGACCTTAACGTCATAGATCGCTTTGACCGCTTCGACGTAATAATCGATCGGTTTCCGGCCGGCCGGCGCCGATTCACCGGCAACCAGCAGGATCCGTTTGTGCCCTTTGCTAAGCAGGATTGCGACCTCTTCTTTGATCTCCGCCGCGGTCAAAGCTTTGCGGACCAGCTGCTTATTATCCGCTTTAAAAGCGCAGTACAAACAACCGTTAGCGCAGATGTTACTAATATAGAGCGGCGCAAAAAGAACTACTCTTTTGCCATAGATCCGATCTTTAACTTCGGCCGCCGCCCGGTAAATCTTGGCCAGTAACTCTGGATCTTCGACCGATAGCAGCGCGGCGGTCTCCTTGAGAGAGAGCCGTTCCAGTTTCAACGACTTATTGATGATCGCTTCGATCCCGGCGGCGGGAACGCTTTTCGCTTCCGCCAGTAAACCGTTGATCGATGGCTCATCAATATATTTCATTTTGGCTGCGCCGCCTTCCGGTAGTTTTTAATGATCTCGGCCACTTTTTTCGCGGTCAGATCGCCGTAGATCTTATCGTCGATCATGATGACCGGAGCCAGGCCGCAAGCTCCGAGACACCGCGCTTCCTGGAGGGTGAACAGTTTATCTTCGGTCGTGCCGCCGACGTTAATCTTTAATTCGTCTTTCAGTTTTTTGAGAATGTCGTCAGCTCCTTTGACGTAACAAGCGGTCCCCAGGCAAACGGAAATGACGTGTTTTCCCTTCGGTTTCAGGCTGAAGAAATGGTAGAAGGTCGCGACTCCCCAGATGTGGGCGGTCGGGATGTTCATCTCTTCGGAAACGACGTTCATCACTTCGACCGGGAGATAGCCGAAAAGTTCCTGCGCTTTGTGCAAAACGGCGATCAGGTAAGATTCGGGATTTTCTTTTCCCCTAGTTTCAGCGATATATTTTTTTAGGACGCTGGTTTTTTCTGTCATATTTCTTCTCCTTAGACCGCCTTGATCTTGTCCGGCACGATGCCGTGCGGTTTCTTGGGGGCGTAATGCGTGTGGAGCAGGTGATGAGATTTTTCGCTCAACGGCGCGCCCAGATATTCCTTGTAGAGCTTGAGGACATCGGGGTTCTCGTGGCTCCGGCGGATCGCCTTGTTCTTGTCGATCCCGTAAAGCGCCTGCGCCCGTTTTTGCAGCAGCTTCTCATCCAGCGGAATAGTGTTGTAACCGGCATACGGCTGGCCGCCGCCGCCGATACAACCGCCGGGACACCCCATGATCTCGATAAAGTGATAGCGTTCGGGATCTTTGCGGACCGTCTGCAGTAGTTCGTGGGCGTTCCCCAGACCATGCGCGACGGCGTAGCGGACCTCTTTCCCTTTCATCACGACCGACCCTTCTTTGATCCCCTGCATGCCGCGGGCCGGGGCAATATCGACCGACTCCAGTTTCTCATTCGTATACAATTCATAAGCGGTCCGCAGCGCCGCTTCCATTACGCCGCCGGTCGCGCCGAAGATCGCTCCGGCTCCTGTTGAGGCCCCCATCGGTTCGTCAAATTCCTCACCTTTGATATTAACAAAATCAATACCGGCCGATTTGATCATCCAGGCCGCTTCACGGGTCGTGATCACGTAATCGACCGCCGACATCCCCTCGACCAGCAGTTCCGGCCGGGAGGCTTCATATTTCTTGGCGGTACAACACATGATCGCCACGCTCAAGATCTTTTTTGGATCAAGCTTGTTCTTTTCGGCAAAATAGGTCTTGATCAGCGCCCCCATCATCGACATCGGGGATTTAGCGGTCGAGATGTTGTCGATCAGGTCGGGATAAAATTGCTCCATCGCTTTCATCCAGGCGCTGGAACAAGAAGTGATCATGGGAAGCTTCCCTTTCCCCTGCAGGCGCTGCAAAAGCTCCGATCCTTCTTCCATGATCGTCAGGTCGGCCGAGAACTGGGTGTCAAAAACGTAATCAAAACCGAGGCGGCGGAGCGCGGCGGTGGTCTCTTTTTCCATCGCCCGGCCCGCTTCCAACCCGAAGGCTTCGCCGATCGCCGCCCGCACCGACGGCGCGATCTGGGCGATCTTGACGTAGCTGGGATCGTTTATTTTCCTGGAAACTTCGGTCGTCTGCTGTTTCTCCAGGAAAGCGGCGGTCGGACAAACGTTGATGCATTGCCCGCAGGTGGTGCAGACCGATTCCTTGAACGGCAGATCGTAAGCCGGCTGAACGACGGTTTTAAAGCCGCGGTGGGCGTGGCCCAGGGCGTTGACCTTCTGGATCTCGGAACAGACCCGGACACAGCGGCCGCAAAGGATGCACTTGTCGGGATTGCGAACGACCGAGGTCGAAGACAAGTCCTTTTCATAATGTTTTTTCTCCCCTTCAAAATGCCGTTTGCGGATCCCCATCGAATAGGCCAGCCGCTGCAGTTCGCAGTTGCTGTCCCGTTCGCAGGTGTGGCAATCTTCCGGGTGGTTATCGAGGATCAGTTCCACGATGTCGCGGCGGGCCATCCGCAAAGCTTCGGTGCTGGTGTGGATCTTCATCCCGTCAGCGACCGGATAAGCGCAGGAAGCGATGTAATTGCGCATCCCCTCGACTTCGACGATACAGACCCGGCAGGCCCCTTCGATCGAGAGCTTGGGATGGTAGCAAAGCCGGGGAATCCGAAACCCGACTTTGTCGGCCGCCTGCATGATCGTCTGGCCGTCTTCGACTTCATAGGGCCGATTGTTGATATGAATGGTTATTTTGCTCATGTTATCCTCTCTTTATTGCCTTGAATTTACAGGTTTTGTAACAGATCCCGCATTTAATGCATTTTTTCTGGTCGATCTTATGGAGATGTTTCGGCTCGCCGGCGATCGCCTGGGTCGGGCAAACCCTGGCGCAGGCGGTACAGCCGGTGCAATTGTCCTGGATCTCGTAAGTGATGAGCGACATACAGACCCCGGCGCGGCATTTCTTTTCGTTGATATGTTCGACGTATTCTTCGCGGAAGTTTTTGAGGGTGCTCAAGACCGGGTTCGGGGCCGACTGTCCCAGCCCGCAAAGCGAGGCTTTCTTGATCATGTTCCCCAACCGTTCCAGCTTTTCGATGTCCCCCTCTTTTCCCTTCCCTTCGGTGATGCGGGTTAAGATCTCGAGCATCCGTTTGGTCCCTTCGCGGCACGGGGTGCACTTGCCGCACGATTCATCCTGGGTAAATTCCAAAAAGAATTTGGCCAGATTGACCATGCAGGAATCTTCATCGATAACGATCATCCCGCCGGAACCCATGATCGAACCGGCCGCGGCCAGCGATTCATAATCGATCTCGGTATCGAGATAGTTGGCCGGGAGACAACCGCCGGACGGCCCGCCGGTCTGGATCGCCTTGAACTTCTTCCCACCCGGGATCCCGCCGCCGATATCGTCGATGATCTGGCGGAGGGTCGTCCCCATCGGAACTTCGACCAGCCCGGTGTTTTTGATCTTGCCGGCCAGCGCGAAGACCTTGGTCCCTTTGCTCTTGGCGGTCCCGATCGAGCTGAACCAGTCGGCGCCGTCAAGGATAATGACCGGGATGTTGGCCCAGGTCTCGACGTTATTGATCAGGGTCGGTTTGTCGAACAAACCGCTGACCGACGGGAATGGCGGGCGGGGACGGGGCATCCCGCGGGCCCCTTCGATCGAGTGGATCAAGGCGGTCTCTTCGCCGCAGACAAAAGCGCCGGCGCCGAGGCGGATCTCAATGTCATAAGAAAAATTCGAGCCCAAAATATTTTTGCCCAGGAAGCCTTCGCGGCGGGAAACTTCGATCGCTTTTTCCAGCCGTTTGATAGCTAGCGGGTATTCCGCCCGGATATAAACGATCCCTTTGCCGGAACCGACGGCGTAGCCGCCGATGATCATCCCTTCGATCACGGTAAAAGGGTCCCCTTCGATCGTGCTCCGGTCCATAAAGGCCCCCGGATCGCCTTCATCGGCGTTACATATAACATAGCGTTCGTCCCCCGGCGCTTTAGCGGTCAATTCCCACTTGAGGCCGGTCGGGAAACCGGCGCCGCCGCGACCGCGCAGGCCGGACTTCTTGATCTCGGCGATCACGTCCGCCGGCTTCATTTCAGTAAGAACTTTGGCCAGCGCTTCGAACCCGCGAACGGAGAGATAATCATCGACGTTTTCCGGGTCGATGATTCCGCAATTGCGGAGCGTGATCCGCATTTGTTTGCTGAAAAAATTAACGTCACCGAAGATATGCTGCGACCGGTCATGTAAATGTTCTTTGGGATAGATCCTTTTCGCTGCCATGTTTTTCTCCTTAATTTTAGTTAATGACCACTTCTTTAACGATCTCGTCTTTCTTTAAATGCTGGTCGACGATCTTTTGGGCGACCTCTTTGGTAACTTTGCCGTATTTGACCGGAGCTTTCCCTTCTTCCACGACTTCAACCGTCGGTTCCAGGTTGCAGCGGCCGGCGCACCCTTTTTGGCTGATGTAAATATTGAGCCCTTTGTCTTTAGCTGCCTGGAAAACAGCCATTGCGTCTTTGGACCCGGCCGCGATCTCGCAGGTCGCCATGCCGACATAGACCCGCTTTTTGGTAAGATATCCTTTGCTCATGATCCGATCGATGGCTTCTTCTTTCTTTTTCTTGACGATCTCTAACGGTGTGACCATTTTATCCCCTTCCTTTTGAAGTTTTCTCTTGCGCGTTGACGAAATAGATGACGTTTTCCAGTTCCATCACCAGGTTAACGTTGCTGATCACCGTGTCATCTTTACCTTTTAAGCGGATCGGCGCGAAATTAAGGATCCCTTTCACGCCGTTATTGACCAGGATCTCCATGACCCGCGGCGCGGCGACATCCGGCACGGCAACGATCCCGATCCTGACTTTATTGTTTTTAATAAATGGTTCAAGCTCTTCCAGTGGATAGATCGGGATCCCGGTAGATTGCCGTTTGGCCGGATCAATATCGAACGCGGCCAGGATCTTGATGTTCTCTTTTTCAAAACCCTGGTAATTCATAAGGGCGCCGCCGATGTGGCCGGCGCCGATGATGATGACGTTTTGGGTGACATTTTTCCCCAGGATCCGGTTGAGGCTCTCGATCAGGTCGTCGATCACATACCCGCCCCGTTTATTGCCGGTCACCCCGAAGATCGAAAAATCTTTTCTAACCTGGGAAGGAGTCACATCAGCCGCATCAGCCAGATTATCGGAGAAAACTTTAACAAACCCAAGCGATTTTAAGCGGTACAAAGCGTTTTTATAACGCGAGAGGCGGACAATACAAGCTTTATTTGTGACCATTCCTGCCATCTGTTGCTCCTTACATCACATCTAATGTGATTATTATAACATATATGCAACAGAAGACAAGCGATATGTGATAAATATCACATTATTATCGGGGCAGAATAGTTCCTTTAGCCGGCAATTCGACAATATTTTCGCCTTCAATATACAAGTTACTGGCTCTATCCCGCCGTAAAAAGAAGCCCGATTGAGGATCGGCAATAAACCAAAGCCCGTCTATTTCAACCTCAACCCACGCTAGCCGCCGGCCGCTGACTTGTCCCCGCTTGAACCGCGAGTTATAGCCCAGTTCCTGATAAGCAAGCTGAAGCGCCGCCGCCTGATGCCGACCGCAGCCGGAATGAGCCTGAAGGAAATTACCGAGAGAATATTTTTCTCCTTTAAAACTTTCTTCCGCGCGCCGCCAGAAACTTTGCCAGCCGGTCTCCGTATCGTCCCATTCTTCATTAAAATATTCGTGAACCAGGGCAAAAAGCCGTTTTTGCGGAGAAACAATGGCCTTGGCCGGTTCCCCGCCAAAAAGACCGGTTATCTTTTGCCAAAACGTTCGTACCAAACTATTGTTCGGCACCATCGCCCTGGTCATTTCGGCCAGGAATTCTTCGGTCGCTTCATCGCGCCTGATAGCGATAACTTCCCGCGCGCCCTCGTTTTGCCCCGGAATATTGACGCCATAATCCAAGCGTTCCGGATTATTCGCGTTAATATAGTCAACCCCGTTCCGGGTCGTGAAACACGAGCAGACGATTGGTTTAAACGCCGGTTCTTTGGCTACCGCCCGGCTCTTTGTTTCGGAGCACGGCCTGGCGCCGCCTTCAACGACCAGCGCGGCGGCATCGTCAAATGAATCCGGAGTTTTACTGATATTATAGCCGACCAGATAGTTAGCGGCCGCCCGCGGTTCTTGCGCCGCTAAACCCCGCCGTCCTTCACGATCGAGCTTTGCCAGATCAATTACGCCGTCGGTCACCAGAATCAGATAGGCAATGTCTTGGAGCTTTACTTCAATAAAATTATAGGGCAAATAGTAATCGGGAGTTGTCGCTCCCCCGCCCAAATGCTTGGCCAGCGCAAAGTTATTGATCGGATTGGGATATTCTTTACCGTTCTTTTTTCTGTACTCCCGTTTAATAACGTTAGCGATGGTATCGTCTTCGGTTAATTGAAGACAAGCGCCATCAGGTTTTAGCTGATAGACCCGGCTATCTCCGACCGAAGCGCAATAACTAAGCTTGCCTTGCGTCAAGCTTCTTAAAACGATCACCGCGGTCGTCCCGCAATTATACCCCTGAGAATTTAGCACTTGAGCCACATATTCAAAGGCCTCCTCGACCAGCTCTCTCATCGCGTCCCGTTTAGCAAGGGGACTTTGTTTTGACAAGTCAGCGGCGGCCGAGTTAAGACGCAAAGTATTTTGCTGGAAATATTCGGCGAAATAATTGGCGGCATCTTCCGACGCTTTGCGCCCGTCGCCCCCCGGAAGGCCGCCGCTGATCCCGTCAAAAATACCGTAAAGCTCAAACGGCTCTCCCCAAATAACAATCGGCCGGCGATCGATCAGCGCGAAATCATCCCCTTGGTGCAAATAATCGCCGATCCGCAGTTGGGCAGCGACCCGCTCGCCCGGCCGGTTCCGTTCGGCGCCTAAAAGCATAACTCTCTCCGGCATGGGGTGACCGGCCGGCGGCACTAAATCAAATGTTATTTCATCCCCATTAGGCAGGCGGAGAAGATCGCCGCGCTCGATCGGGGACCACTTTTCACCGGAAAGAGCAAAGGAATATTTTTCGTTCATAGCCGGGATCAAGGTCGCCGGTTTTCCGGAAACATTCCGGACATCCCACCCTTCAGCTTCATAATTGAACCGGAAAAGCAGATGTTCAGCAAGGGTTCCATCCAATAAAAAATCGGCCTGCGGTCCGCTCCCTAAGATAAGATTGCGTTTTGAACCCCTAAGCTGTTCGCAATTACGCTGTAGCCTGGCGCAGACACAGAGGTCTTTTCTGACCGGTTGAGCCGTCGCGGGCAAAGAGCCCGTCGTGCTTAAATGATTGATCCTGATCGTTTCAGCCATGCCTCTCCTTATAATTTCTCTTACCGGTTAATTATCGCTTAGAACAACTAAAAATTTCATATTTTCGCAAAATATCTCTGTAAATAGACCCTTGTCATTAAGGCGTATTGTTGCTATTATTACCCCGACATTCTCGAAGAAGAAGGGGGCCTTTATGAATTTGTCTTATTTTCTCCATTTAGTTTCGATCATGCTGGAAATGGTCGCGGTTGTTCTTGGCCTGATGCTGGCGCTCAAGAAGAAAAAACTTTACGGTTGGTTGATCTCTTTAACTTTTGTCATCTACGTTTTTTATGATATTTCCAATTTCCTGATCAATGCCGGGATCATGTATGCTCCATTCATGGACATTCCAAAAGAATTCCTCTACACCGTTTTCTTCCTGGCGACCCTATCGATCGTTTGGGCGGTTTGGGAAATGTACGTCGAAGCGAAGTGATTCTAAGATCGGCAGTGAATAACGAAGGCTGGAAGCGGCCAGTTGCCGATCGATAAAGCCTTGGGCCTGTTCCAGACTGCTGAAAAAAAGCTCTTCAACCTCCGTTCTCTGACAGCTGAATTTCGTCGATCCGTTGAGCAGCCGTCCTCCGAATAAGACCGTTATTTCTTTGTTGAGGGTGTAATCATCGGGCTTGGCGGAAGAAACGAAATATGGCCTGCCGATCCGGCGCAGTTCCCCGCCGATCAAACTTTCCCGGCCGATCCCGATCTCTTCCTGCATTTCGCGATAAGCCGATTCCAGCGGCGTTTCCCCGGTTAAAACATGCCCGCCGGCGGTCAGGTCGACTGTCCCTTTGACCCCGAACCGGTCGCCGCTGCGGCGCTGTAGCAGCAACCCGGCGTCGCCGATTAAAATAACCCGGGAAACAAGATGCCTTAAGCCGGTCAAATGAACGAACCACCGCGGCGCCTGGTAGCCGAGTTCCGTCCCTGCCGATTCCACGATCGGCAGCGTTTCTCTAAAACACGTCGGTCGGAGAATATTTTCCAATCGCTGGACCTGGCCGTCGAACTGTTTCCGGCCGGGAAGATTATCCCCGCAGTTATAAGCCGCGCGCAAGTGACCGATCAGACTGGATGTTTTTCTCCCGATCGCGGAGGCAAAGATAGTCATAAGACTATATAGCTGGAAAACCGGGAAAATTTCAGTTGTAATGGTAAGTGATATCAAAAGACATTTGTTTCATGGCCGCTTCGGGGGTCGCGTCGAATGAAACGTAAAGGCACTTGCCGGCGGCTACGCCGGCATTGGTTATGGCACTGGTCGATAAAACTCCGCCGGTCGTGGCAAAAGCGTTGATAACAATCGGGTTGGCGCGGCCGATAAAGGCGTCGGCGTATTTGATGTTGCCGGCCGGTTCCGTTGTCGGGTCGGTATCGCAGGTTACTTCCAGGTGGGTGACGGTTATGGCCGCGTCAGTTTGGGGCCAGATGCTGAACTCGCTGTCTTTGGCATAAACGCCGGCGGGATCGACTACAACAAAACGTAAATGACGATTTGCCGCCGTTGTCAGCGTTGAGCCGTCCGGAAATTTGATACTGCCGGCGGTTAGTTCGACCGTTCCGGCCACGGTTAATTTAGAAGTGGCCGTAGTCGTGCCGATACCGACGCGGCCGGCCGTGTCTATTGCCATATGTGCAGTATTGCCGTTGTCAGCCGTAAAAAGGATCTTTTGATTATTGGCCCGCAAAACCAGATCGCCGGCAGCGGTTCCCGTCAAAATGTCATTAGTGCTCCTGGCGGCTCCCAATAATCCTTTCAAAGTTCCATCAATCCGAAGCGAATACACGGGCCAACCGCTGGTTTGAGCATTAACAACCACGCCGGAACCGTTGCTGGAGGTTTGCAGGTAGAAGTTGCCCGTTTGCAAGTAGAAGTTGCCGTTGGTCAGGAACAGATTGCCGGTCAGGGCGCCGCCGCTGCCTTCAAAACTGGCCGCTCTCACAATCCCATTAACGATCACATTAGCCGAATTGGTCAGTGTCCCGGTCATGGTCCCGCCGGCTAACGGAAGTTTTGTGCTGTCGCTGGCGGTGATGTTTGACAAACCCGTCCCATCGCCTGAAAAAGCGGCGGCGGTAACAGTTCCGGTTGTATTGATATCCGTTGTCCCCCCTATTGTGCCGGAAGTAACGGCGTTGCCGGAAACTTTACCAGCGGTTGTAATTGTTGCTAAGTTGGAATCAGGGAGGGAGCCGGTAACTTTGGTCGTTAAATCAATGCCGGAATCTTTGACTTCGAGTGAAGAATTTACATTCCGTACAATAGTCAGATTATCAACTTCAGCGGCAGCTCCAGCCTCGCCAGTATCTCCTTTAGTTCCCTGAATGCCCTGCTCTCCTTGAGCGCCAGTCGCTCCTGCTTCACCGGTTGGACCAGTGGCACCAGTAGAGCCAGTTGCTCCTTGAATTCCCTGGATTCCCTGAATACCTTGTTCTCCTTGAGGACCGGTAGCGCCAGTAGCTCCTGCTTCACCAGTGTCGCCTTTAGTTCCTTGGATCCCCTGAATACCTTGTTCTCCTTGAGCGCCGGTAGCGCCTGCTTCACCGGTAGGTCCAATCGCACCAGTAGAGCCAGTTGCTCCTTGAATTCCCTGGATACCTTGTTCTCCTTGAGGACCGGTAGCGCCAGTAGCTCCTGCTTCGCCAGTATTTCCTTTAGTTCCCTGAATTCCCTGAAGACCTTGCTCTCCTTGAGGACCAGTAGCTCCTGCTTCGCCGGTAGGTCCGGTGGCACCAGTAGCGCCAGTTGCTCCTTGAATTCCTTGGATTCCTTGAATGCCCTGCTCTCCTTGAGGACCGGTAGCGCCAGTCGCACCAGCCTCGCCAGTATCTCCTTTAGTTCCCTGAATGCCTTGGATACCTTGCTCACCTTGAGGACCAGTCGCTCCAACTTCACCGGTCGGTCCGGTAGCGCCAGTAG
>Ga0172379_10001418_pt1 | contig 47617 bp, 41 predicted proteins | sample GrowelOW334metaG_FD_119756 | JGI IMG/M metagenome (GOLD analysis project Ga0172379, IMG submission 119756) | Groundwater microbial communities from an aquifer near a municipal landfill in Southern Ontario, Canada - Groundwater well OW334 metaG | ecosystem: Environmental > Aquatic > Deep...
CAAACTTCCTGCAGAAGCAAACTTAATGGCAGTTGCCCATTACCTTGAAGCTCTTGATTGGCAGAAAGAAATGGTAAAAGTTCACACGATCTTTGGCGGAAAGAATCCGCACCCGAATTATCTTGTCGGCGGCGTTCCTTGTTCTGTTAATATTGATGATGCGAATGCACTTAATGCTGAACGACTTGCTTATGTTGGAACTTTGTTTGAGCAAGGCAGAGAATTTATTGAACAAGTTTACATTCCTGATTTACTTGCTGTCGCTTCATTCTATAAAGATTGGGGCGCTATCGGCGGCGGTCTTCCAAATTATATGGCGTATGGTGATCTTCCGGTAAACGGTTATGCCGATGTTGCCAAATTTAAATTTCCTCGCGGAGTTATTCTTAACAGAGATTTAACCAAGATACATGAGATAGATGGAAAGAATCCGCAAGAAGTTCAAGAATATATCGCTCACTCCTGGTATGAATATTCCGATGGCGACAAAGCCGGAAAACATCCTTGGGATGGTGAAACAAAATTCAATTATACCGGTCCAAAACCTCCGTATGAACAACTAAACGTGAAAGAAAAATATAGTTGGTTAAAAACTCCACGCTGGAAAGGACACGCAATGGAAGTCGGTCCGCTTGCACGACTTTTAGTTGCGTATGGTACCGGTAGAAAAGAAGTTCAAGATATTGTAAACGGAACTCTGAAAAAATTAGATGTTCCTGTTGCGGCGCTCTTTTCAACTTTAGGAAGAACAGCGGCTCGCGGTTTAGAAACTCAGTTAATTGCAAATTGGTCGAAAGAATTTTACGATCAACTTCTTTCAAATATTAAGAACGGTGACACACGAATGTTCAATAATGAAAAATGGGAACCTTCAACCTGGCCGGATGAAGCAAAAGGCGTTGGTATGACAGAAGCTCCGCGCGGCGCGTTAGCTCATTGGATTGTTATTAAGAATCAGAAAATAGATAATTATCAATTGGTTGTTCCAAGTACTTGGAATGCATCTCCGCGTGATGATAAAGGGCAGATGTCTGCTTACGAATCTGCATTGATCGGAACACCGGTTGCCAACCCGGAACAGCCGTTGGAAATCCTTAGAACAATTCATTCATTTGATCCGTGCATTGCCTGTGCAGTCCATCTCTATGATGAAAAAGGAACCTATGTTCATCAAGTACAAACATTTTAGGAGTTAGCTATGGAAAATACATCAATTAGAAGAGTCTATGTCTGGCAAACTCCCGTTCGTTTTTATCATTGGCTGAATGCAATAGTTGTAGTTGCGTTAGCTATAACGGGATACATTATTGGCAGTCCGCCGGCAATTCAAAGCGGCTCTGAAGCTTCTTTCGGTTATTGGTTTGGAACAGTTCGGTTCATTCATTTTCTTGCGGCGTTCCTTTTCTTTTTCAATTTCTTGTTTAGAATTTATTGGGGTTTTGTAGGAAATGATTATGCAAAGTGGGACAACTTCATCATTACAAAAAACAAGCAATGGAAGGAAATTATCCGTGTTTTAAAAATCGATGTGTTCCAGCAAAAAGGTGAACCGATTGAATCTGTCGGACACAACTCACTTGCGGGATTCACATATTTCATTTCCTTTTTAGCATTTCTTTTTCAGTGCATGACCGGCTTCGGAATGTACTCGGCAATGAGCCATGCATGGCTGCCGAATATGTTCGCGTGGGTCGTTCCGTTTATGGGCGGTGATTTTGCCGTTCGTCAATGGCACCATGTAATGATGTGGTTCTTTATAATTTTTTCGATGGTTCATGTCTATTTAGTTTTTTATCACGATTATGTTGAAGGAAGAGGGATCACTTCTTCAATGGTAGGCGGCTGGAAATTTATTGAGAAAAAATCTAAATAAATAATAACCGGCACAACATCGTTTCAACTTGTAACAGACGGATTAATCCGTCTGTTTTTTTATTGTCGAAGACAACGGAGATTTTAACTCTTTGTGATTAAATTGATTTATGGAAATATTAATTCTTGGTATAGGAAATATTTTAATGGGGGACGAAGGCATCGGCGTTCATGCCATTCGTTATATGGAGAAACAAAAATTCTCTTCAAATATTCGTTTGCTTGACGGTGGAACCGGCGGGTTTCATTTGTTGGAATATTTTCAAGAGTATAAAAACATTATTATGATTGACGCAACGATGGACGGGAATCCACCGGGAACCATAAGATTGATTACTCCAAAATTCTCAAACGATTTTCCGAAAGTATTAAGTTCACACGATATCGGCTTAAAAGATTTAGTTGAATCAGCCGCACTTTTGGATACCTTTCCCATAATAAATCTCATCACTGTTTCAATTGAAAAAATTCAACCGATGCTTTTGACATTGTCAACAGAGGTTGAAAATGCTATTCCCGCTGTTTACGAAAAAGTAAAAGAGGTTTTGGGAATAATAGAAAATTCTTAAACTAATTTTTTTTCTTCTCTATTGACATTTTTATTTCAAAAGAACTTTTGAAGTCTGCAGAATGTTTTCAACAGTGATGCCGTATTTCTCAAACAAAATTGTATCTGGAGCTGATGCGCCATAAGTTTCAATTGAAATAATTTTTCCGCCATCGCCCGTATATTTATTCCAACCTTGCGCAACACCCGCTTCAATCGCAATGCGTGCTTTAACATTTTTTAGTAAAACGGAATTGCGGTATTCCTCACTTTGCATTTCAAATAATTCCCAACTTGGAAAACTTACAACTCGGACTTTCTTTCCTTCGCTCTCAAGTTTTTCTGCCGCCTTCAAAATTAGAGGAACTTCTGAACCGCTCGCCATCAATATGATTTCGGGTTTGTCGGCATCTTTTAAAATGTAAGCGCCTTTAAATAAATTTTCAGATGAAGGATATTTTGTTTGATCAAGAACAGGCAATCCTTGCCGCGTTAGTATTAACGCAACCGGACTTCCTTTGTGCTGAATTGCGAACTTCCATGCGGAAGCGGTTTCATTTGCATCTGCGGGACGCAGAACAATCAATCCCGGAATTGCGCGGAGCGAAGCTAAATGCTCAACCGGTTGATGTGTTGGTCCGTCTTCACCAAGTCCAATAGAATCATGTGTTAAAACATAAATTACTTTTATTTTTGATAATGAAGCAAGACGAATTGCCGGACGAAGATAATCAGAGAAAACTAAAAATGTTCCACCGAAAGGAATAACACCGCCATACATTGCCATGCCGTTCATAAGACTTGCCATAGCGTGTTCGCGGATTCCAAAGTGAAAATTTCTTCCCGATTTATTATCTGCCGAGAAAGCCGGGAATCCGCTTAAGTACGTATTGTTTGAAGGAGCCAAATCCGCCGAGCCGCCGATAAATGTAGGGAGTGATGAAGCAATTGCGTTGATCGTTTTGCCCGAAGCTTGTCGTGTCGCGAGTTTCTTTCCATCATCTGCAAAAGTTGGAATTTTTGAGATCCATTCATCGCCAAAATTCCCGCTCATTACTTCAAGAAACAATTTTGCTTCAGCCGGATATTTTTCTTTGTACGCAGCAAAGAGTTTGTTCCATTCTTCTTCATCCTGCTGATGTATTTTCTTTTTTTCTTCAAATAGATTTTTTACTTCTTCCGGAACAAAAAACGATTCTTCGTATTCCCATTCTAAATTTTTCTTTGTTAGTTTTATTTCTTCGCTGCCGAGAGGAGAACCATGCACACCGGAAGTATCTTGTTTGTTGGGACTTCCGAAACCGATATGAGTTTTTGTAATAATGAGGGAAGGTCTCTCATCAATTTGGGCATTGAGCAACGCGGTTTCAATTTGTGAAAGGTCATTAGCGTCCGATATATGTTCTACATGCCAGCCGTATGCGTCAAAACGCTGTTCAATATTTTCGGAAAACGCAAGAGAAGTTTTTCCGTCAATTGAAATTCCGTTATCATCATAAAAGAAAATTAATTTTCCGAGTTTCAAATGTCCGGCGAGTGAAGCCGCTTCGTGAGAAATTCCTTCCATCAATTCACCGTCGCTGCAAATGCCGTAAATAAAATGGTCGAGAATTTTTATATCATCTTTATTGAACATCGAAGCGAGATAAGATTTGGCAATTGCCATTCCAACTGCATTGGCAAAGCCTTGTCCGAGAGGTCCTGTTGTAGTTTCAATTCCTAATTTTTGATTGAATTCAGGATGCCCCGGAGTTTTACTTTCCCATTGGCGAAAGTTTTTAAGATCGTCGAGCGAAATATCGTATCCGCTGAGATGCAATATTCCGTAAAGCAGCATACTTCCGTGACCCGCAGAAAGAATAAATCGGTCGCGGTTAAGCCACGTTGGATTTTGCGGATTGTATTTCATATATTTTGTGTAAAGCGTATAAGCTATCGGCGCACAGCCCATCGGCATACCGGGATGCCCGGTGTTTGCTTTCTGAATCGCTTCAACCGCTAAAATGCGAAGTGTGTTTATGCTTAATTGATCAACGGAAACGGACATGAAAACTCCAAAAATTGAAAAATAATTTCTGTAAATATAAGGGAAAGAGTTGAAAAGTTAAGGAATGGAAGAAAGGTTCAACCCGCTTTTAGTTTGAGCTTAATATTTTCCCGTCAACAACCGGAGTAAGGCACACAAGCGGTGAATCGGGTACCTGGAATTGTAGAAATATTTCTTCAAACAAGAGAAATTGTTTCCCTTGCTTTTCAAGCCGGGCAAATTGTTTGTACTTCATTTTCTTTCCGGAGTTGGAAACCGGCGGATCAAATTTAAAGGAAGAAGGGAAATCATGTGCGGCATTCTTTTTAAGAAAAGAAATTTTTTCTTCATCGCTTCCCCTTGCTTCGTATGAGCATGCGCGAAACTCTTCAATAATTCCATGTTCAATTATGATATAAAGATTTAGAATTTTTTCAGTCATTGATCTGCTTATTATTTATTACAAAATAGGTAAGAGCAAGAGCCAAACTCAAGGCGAATTTACACATTACACTTTCAATTACAGAAAGAACAAACGAATCGCCGAATGACCGCAAAATAAATCCCGCAGCTACCGGAATTGAAATAAAGACATAAGCGAAAACAAGAATTCCGCTTAACTTCGATTTAATAATTCCCGGATTGTCTTTTACTTTTTCTCTTAAATAAAAAATGGTTATTACGATTGGAGCGTAATAAAAAAATCCATAAGACTCACCCAGCGGATAAGAATAGGAAGCATAAAAAACCGTGCACGTGTTTACAATAAATTTATCGATGGTAAGCGAATAATAAACGAGAAAAAACAATGCCGGTAAATAAACGAGATAATTCTTTTTCACGGTATTTCCCCAAATTGTCCACACAAGAATCAATCCGGTTGGAGGAAGAAAGGTTATATCTGCAAATGCTAAAAATGCAACGAACGAACTGCCAACATTAAAATAACAAATCAGCGATTCAAGAAATTGATAGCCCATGAGAAGAAATATTAATACTGCCGCAAGGATATTTTCTTTTTTACCTTTTAAGTGAAAAAGAACGACGCAAAGCAAAATAAATTCAACTGCAGCAATAAGCAGTGAGACAAATCCATTCCAATTACTCATTACTATTTGTCATAAATTTTTATGGCTCCCGTCGCAGAATGGTTTATCCTTTGTGTTCTTGCAGCCGCACCACCAAACTTCTTTTTGTTCGGTGATCTCAACGATCATCGGTTTAAATTCGCTTCCTTTATGAGCGCCGTCGCAAAATGGCTGTTTGGCGGATTTGCCGCATGCACACCATGCGTATTTGCCTGATTCCATTTTTATTCCGTACGGACTTTTTTGTGCAATTACCGGTTCTTCCATAACAACTTTCTCATATTAAATATAAAAGAATGTAGAATGAGAGGGGGCTCATTCTACATTGTATTTATTATGCTTTCGGTCCAATCATTTTTTCGGGACGAACAAATTCATCGAATTGTTCTGCCGTTAATAAACCAAGTTCAACCGCGGCTTCTTTTAATGTTTTCTTTCCTTTAAGGGCTTTCTTAGCAACCTTTGCAGCGTTATCATAACCGATATGCGGATTAAGCGCAGTCACCAACATCAATGAATTGATCAAATGATTTTTTATGTTCTCTTTGTTTGCTTCGATGCCGACTACACAATTATCGGTAAAACTGTTGCATGCGTCGCCAAGTAATCTAATTGATTGAAGCACATTAAAAATGATAACAGGTTTGAAAACGTTGAGTTCAAAATTTCCCATCGCGCCGCCAATATTAACGGTAACGTCATTTCCCATAACTTGCGCGCAGACCATCGTCATCGCTTCTGATTGTGTCGGATTAACTTTTCCCGGCATGATTGAACTGCCCGGTTCATTTTCCGGTAAATTCAACTCGCCTAATCCGCAGCGTGGACCGGAACCAAGCCAGCGAATATCATTTGCAATTTTCATTAATGAAGTAGCAATAGTTTTTAAAACTCCGCTGAATTCAACAAGTGAGCAGTGAGTGGCTAATCCTTCAAATTTATTTCTTCCGGTGATAAATGGTTTGCCTGTTAGTTCTGCAATTTTCGCAGCCGATCTGACAGCAAATTCCGGATGTGTATTTAAGCCTGTGCCTACAGCCGTTCCACCGAGAGCAAGCTCGTATAATCTTGGAAGTCCACATTGAATTCTTTCCAAACCATTAGTTAGCATTTGCACATATCCGCTGAACTCTTGTCCGAGTGTAAGCGGAGTTGCATCCATCAAATGGGTCCTTCCGATTTTGATGATGTCTTTAAACTCATCCATTTTTACTGCGAAAGCATCGCGGAGTTTTGTAATGCCGGGAATAAGGTGTCTGTGAATTTCTTCAATGGTGGCGATGTTCATTGCGGTAGGAAATGTATCGTTTGATGACTGCGCCTTGTTTACATCATCATTCGGATGAATAGGTTTTTTGCTTCCCATCACTCCACCGGCAAGTTCAATTGCACGGTTAGAAATCACTTCATTCACATTCATATTAGTTTGCGTACCGCTTCCGGTTTGCCAAACAACAAGTGGGAAGTGATCATGCAGTTTTCCTTTGATAACTTCATCTGCTGCTTTAACAATAAGATCGGCTTTTTCTGCGGGAAGAATTCTTAAATCTTTGTTAACGAGCGCAGCGGCTTTTTTCAAGATGCCGAATGCGCGGATCAATTCTTCCGGCATTCGTTCTCCGCCAATTTTGAAATTCATTAATGAGCGTGCGGTTTGGGCTCCGTAATATTTATCGGTCGGAACTTTAATTTCGCCCATGCTGTCTGTTTCAATTCTGTAATCCATTGTTTCTCCTCTGATTTTTTTTTCTTATTACAAAATTAATAATTATTGTAATACATTGTTCAAGGAAAAGAAGAAAAATTACCAGGCTTAGGTCAACGGCCAAGGTATGGTATAGATGAAGCGAAACTGTAGATTTTGTTGAATTTGAACATCGAATAATGAAGTTTTTGTTCTTCGATATTCTACATTCCTTGTTCGTTATTAATTATTTGTTTTTTGGTTCTGGCTTTGTCAGGTTCTGGATTAAAAATTGGGTGTTAGGCTTGGGTGATATGAATCAGGAATGTCAGTCTCGATAAGTAGAGACTGACATTTCTGGATTGAATAATCTTTTTACTTCATAAGGATCATTTTCTTTGTTGAAACAAAGTTTCCGGTAGTTAATCTATAGAGATACATTCCGCTTGGTAAATTATTTGCATTAAATTCTACTGTATAATTTCCGGTTTGATATTCGCGATTAACTAACGTTGCAACCTTTTCTCCGGTTATGTTAAAGACTGTAAGATTTACTAATCCGTTGTTTGCAAGTGAGAAAGAGATTGTCGTTGCCGGGTTAAACGGATTCGGATAATTTTGTAAGAGATTGAATTCGTTAGGAACAACTTTATCGTTTCCTACGCCGGTAGGACTGTTCGGGTTGGTTGCTACCTTTGCCATTGATGCCGGAACGTTGATAATGCTTGGCATACTTGCTTGTGTTGCGCTGAGGACGGTAGCAAAGTTTGCAATAGATGTCTCATTGGTAATAGTTCCGTCAAACAGGCTGTTGTTGAACTGTCCCGCACCGAACATGCTGCGAACTATAACCTGTCCGGTTACTAATCCGGCAGGAAAATCTAAAACAGTTTTCGGGGCTAAGATTGAAGCGGTAACATTAATGCCGTGTAATCTAACCATATCAGCTTCAAAGAAATTAATGAGAACTTTTTCTTTGGTAGTTCCTACTACATTGAAACCACCCATCCAATCGATATTATTGCCGCTTACGTTTACGATTACCGTTGAGTTATTCGGAACATTAACAGTAAAGTTATTTGCCGCGCTTAACATTGCTCCATCAACATAAAAGACATTCTCAGTATTGTTGTGACCGACAAGCTCAACATGTCCCCATTCATTTTTAACCGTATCTGTTTGAGGTAAAGTTGCTAATTGATTTGATAAATTATTTAAATGAATTTTCGCAGCATCAAAATCAATTACAGAATTTTGTTCAATTCCGTCATCTGCAGAAAACCCGGTAGTTGAGGTAATAAAGTTTCCATAAAGAGCTTTTCCGTTGTAAACCCTGCCGCTGATAAATGTAAGGTGATTTCCAACAACCAATACATCACCTGAGTGAGGTGGAAGTTTATCGCCAACGCTGTAATTTCTCAAATCAGCATCACCGCCTACTGCAACTTTTCCTTCAGTATCAGCAGAAGGTTGAGTTAATGATTCAAGCACGAACAAGTTAAATCCAGTAGCTGCGCCTAAATCATAAGTTGGGGTAGAAGTATTCCCGTAATTAACTTTTACTTTAATTTCTAATGAAGTTGAATCGTTTGCGTTAATAGTTCCTGCATCCCAAATTCCGGTAGTAGGATTGTAAACACCGCTTGGAATAGAAGAAATAAAATCTAAGACTGAAGCTAATTGATCGGAGACTTGAACGTTCTGTGCGTTTCCGGTTCCTGTGTTTTTAACTTTGATAGTGTAGGTGATAATATCGCCGTCATTTACAATAGTTTTATCGGCAACTTTAGAAAGTACCAGGTTAAATGAATTACTCCAATTTACAATAGCAGTAATAGTTCTTGAAGCGGTAGTTGGTTTTGCAAGGATAAGTTTTTGTTTTCCGTTTGGGTCTGCAACATGATAGTATTTTGTACCGGAAGGAATACCGACGATACCGGTTGCTGTAATAGCTGCCGTGGTTTGTCCGTTAGCCGGAGTTAATGTTACAGTAGGGGAAACACCGGTTATGCCTGTTGTAACGGTAGCTTGGCTTAAAGTTCCTTGAGTAGTAGAAAGAGAAACTTGTACATCAGGCATTGCCAAACCAATCTCGTTAAATGCTTGAACCGTAAAAGTTATTAGTGAACCAATAGTAAAAGATTGAGAAGGAATATTGATAACAAACGTATTGAGGTTAAAACTATGCGCATTTAAAAGTGCATCAGCTTTAATTTCAGCTGCACGTGCTAAAATATCGCTGATATTAGCATGGTCTTGTCCGGTCAGGGTGCTTAAATCAAGTCCGTCTGTAAGGTTCCATAGTGTTAATTGAATAGCGGCAGCTTCGCGTTTGATATCCGGGAGAATAGGGGAATAATTAGTTTTAAAAGGATAATAATTATTTAAAATATAAGCAAGCGTATCATTAGTTGCTTCTACGTCTTGATAATCTTCATTATAGGCAAGGTGATGATATAAATCGATACAATAAAGACTGGTTTCATTTCCGTCAACAACAGCTTTAAAAGTACCGGCAAAATAGTCATCGTTTATAGGTGATGGTAAATGAATCCCGACGCCTTTATCATGCCCTGTAACTTGAGCCGTGCTATTAACTCCGGCACGCAACAAAGAGACCATGCTTACTACTATAAGTGCAAGTGCTATTGTAAAATATTTTTTGTTCATTCTTTTCACCTTAATTTAAACTTGCTCTTATATTTCAGAAATCATACCAACAGTATTTGTTTGAAAAGAAACTGTTTTAGAGGTTTTTAAAATTATTCGGTGTTTTATTATGAGATTTTTTATCGAATTGATATAGTCAATTCAGTAATTCTATTTTCGAGGAAAAGGATGAATTCGTTACTATTTTGTCAAAAAAAAGCCCGGCATTTGTTGTCGGGCTTGGACCTTCGTGTCTCCCATTTCAGATAAGGAGGCTTAGGTGGGGGCTCTTTTGCTGTGTTACCTCAACAGCATCATTTTCTTTGTTATCATTGTACTTGGTGAAGAAATTCTGTAGATGTACATGCCGCTTGAAAGTTCGTTTGCATCAAAATTTACAGAATATTTTCCTGGAGCGTAGTTTGCGTTAATCAACGTTTTCACTTCTTCGCCAAGAGTGTTATAGATAATTAATTTTATTGCTTCTGATTTTGCAACGGTAAACTGAATTGTTGTAGTCGGGTTGAACGGATTAGGATAATTCTGGCTTAACGAAAATTCAGTTGGGATTTCTTTATTCTCTTCAACGCCTGTTGCGCTGTTGTTTACCTTGAATTTACCAGTACCTGAATAATAAGATAGATTTCCGTTTGCATCTTTTGAACGGACTTTCCAGAAGTAATCTTTTCCACTCTCCAAACCATCAACTTGAACATTAGCATTAGCAGAGTTGAATGATCTGGCATCCTGGAAGTTTGAATTATCCGCTACTTGAATTTCATAGCTGGAAATAGCTGTTGTTGCTGTTGGCAAATACCAGAATAATTGTGGTGCATCGGTATTTACGGTAACATTGTTTGCTGGGCAACCAGTTATTGGTTGTACAACAGAATTATTAGCTGTCATCGTAAATAATGCGGTTGATGACCATGCTGATTTTGCTATACCATTTGTGGATCTTACTCTCCAAGCATATTGAACACCATTAACTAATGCATATGGCATTGTAAATGACAAAGTAGACGATGTTGCGAACACATTGTCTGCTGGCCATTCTTCACTTGCTGCTACACATTGGATTTCATAAGTCAATCCGGTTGAAGATGTAGCTAAATACCAATTGAGTGTTGGCATACCGTTATATTCAGTTGCATTTCCGATTGGCCATGAGGCTGTTGGAACAACCGGTCCATTATCAACATTAGCTGCCATAGTAAACAATGCGGTTGTAGACCAAGCTGATTTTGTTACACCATTCATTGATCTTACTCTCCAGGCATATTGAATTCCAGGAACTAATGTATATGGCATTGTAAATGACAACGAAGAAGATGTTGCATATACATTGTCTGCGGGCCATTCTTCACTTGCTGCTACACATTGGATTTCATAAGTTAGTCCTACTGTGGATGAACCCAAATACCAATTTAATGTAGGCTGGTTGTTATACTCTGTTGCATTTCCTATCGGCCACGAGGCTGTTGGTATAACCGGTAATCCGGAAGTATTGGCAACCATCGTAAATAATGCGGTTGATGACCATGCTGATTTCGCTACGCCATTTGTGGATCTTACTCTCCAAGCATATTGAATTCCATTAACTAATGCATTCGGCATTGTAAATGACAACGAAGAAGATGTTGCATATACATTGTCTGCAGGCCATTCTTCACTTGCTGTTACACATTGGATTTCATATGATAAACCAGGCGAATAAGAGGCAAGGTACCAATTTAGTGTTGGCATATTATTATACTCCGTTGCGTTTCCAATCGGCCATGAAGTTGTTGGAACAACCGGTGATCCGGATGTATTTGCAACCATTGTAAATAATGCGGTTGATGACCAAGCTGATTTTGCCGAACCATTCGTTGATCTTACTCTCCAAGCGTATTGAACTCCGTTAACCAATGCATACGGCATTGTAAAAGAAGTAGTCGATGAAGTTGCATATACATTATCTGCAGGCCATTCTGCACTCGCTGCCACACATTGAATTTCGTATGTTACCCCTGCTGTAGACGAACCCAAATACCAATTGAAAGTAGGCGGATTATTATACTCTGTTGCATTTTCGACCGGCCAGGATGGTGTTGGTACAACAAGATTTGATCCGGTGTCGCTATTGTCTCCATTACTTGTTTGACCTATTGTGATAAGGACGTTCGAACTGTTATTAGATGAATTCTGATCAGTCGGGGTACTATTTAATAAAGTTGCGGTATTGGTTATTTTTCTGTCTCCCGGGATGTCACCGTTAAATAAGTTCAAGTTAAACTGACCGGAACCGCTCATCGATTTTACTATAACCTGACCTGTAATTAATCCAGCCGGGTAATCTAAATGAGCAAGCGGTGCAAGTACCGAACCAAGAATGTTAATGCCGGAAACAGAAAGATTTGTAGCTTGATAAAGGTTATACAATATTTTGCTTTTAGAAACACCATTTATAATTAAACCGCCTTTCCATGTAACGCTGGTTCCGGAGATATTAACAATTACTACTGATCCATTCGGAGCTGTAATATCAATGGTATGCGCGTTTCCAATGTCTGAACCACTGACGTTGAATACATTCAGATAAGCGTCTGTGCCGGTTAAGGTGAGGGTTCCCCATTGCAGTGTTGTTGTACCATTTACTGTATAGGTAGATAGTGTTGCAGATAAATTCTGTAAGTATGTGGTAGCTGCTGCAAAATCGATTACGTTGGCATCTTTACGGAGTGTTCCATTGGTAATCGTAACAGCATCTAGGGGTAGATTGGTAGTATTTCCATATACAACATTTCCACCATGGACAGTTCCGCTATTGTAAGTGAGATTATTACCAACAATTAAAACATCTCCACTTCCGGAAGGAAGTAAATCACCAACGGAATAATGTGTTAAGTCAGCATTATTGCCAACCGCGATTTTACCTTCCGTATCTGCAGATGGCTGTAATAAATCTTGAAGTACAAATAAATTGTAACCTGTTGCAGCGCCGAAATTAATTGATGTCGAATTGAAAACAGTACAATCAACCAATGTGGAAATACTTAGTGTTGCATTTTCGTTTGCTGTTAAAGAACCAACATTCCATTCTCCAGTAGCTTGATTATATGTCCCTTGAGTAGCTGTTGCAGAAACATAATTTAAGCCAGCCGGTAATAAATCACCGACTATGATGCCAGTTGATGAGCCAGGTCCTAAATTAATTACCTTTATTGAGAAGGTTACATTATCTCCACAATTCGGGTTAGAGTTACTTGCAAATTTTTCAACTTTAAGATCTGTATCGGTTTGAGGTATTTGATAAATACCTGCATCCCAGGTGTTGTCTGTTTCACCGGCGGTTAGTGTTGTACAGATAGATTTACCTGTTGTAATATTTGCATCTGAATCGGTTGCATCATTTCCACCTTGATCTGCCGGAGAAAATGTGTATCCTGACGGAAGAACAAATTCAACATAATAATCACCGGGTAATAGATTTGCGAAATTGTAAACACCACTAGCATCCGTAGTAGTTGTACTTTGTAATACATTATCGCATGAATATAGTTTGATTGTTACATTCGGTACGCCGACTTCACCTGCATCTTGTATCCCGTCATGATTTGCATCATTCCAGACTTTATCGCCAAGAGAAGCTTTTTGTACTTCGTTGGGGCAAGTGAGATAACCTTTATCAACAGTACCGTTATCGAAGTTCTCATTGATTAATGTTGCCGCGTCGTTTAATTCACTCAGCGAAAAATTGGTGTTCACTCCGCCGAGAGCGTTATTTACTAATGTTAAAAGCTCACTAACCGTTTTACCGGAAAATGTTCCGGGAACAATTACGAGATCACTTAAGTTAGTTGAGTTAGAGCCAATAGCACCGTTTAAATCGTAGAAAATATTCATCGTTAACGCTGCGGCTTGTCCGGCAAAAACAGTAATATTCTTATCGGTTGGATCAACATAACTTTGGGTTAATGCAGAAGGAATGCTTCCTTGAGGTAAAAAATTTTCTACGGCTTGCGCTGAAGTTAAAGTTATTGTTTTTGATCCCGAACCGATAATTAATCCTGCCGGGAAAACTTGACTGAAATATTGATCTCTTATTCCACCGGGTGTGCTGTTGGAAGGACTTCCCCAGCCACCTTGGGTAAAGGTTGTAAATCCATTTAGATTACAATTATTATTTGATTGAGGGACTATGGTTGCCGCTAAAACAACCAAGGTGAGTAATGTGAAAAGTATTATTTTTTTCATGTTGCACTTTTTAATTTGGTTCTATTTAATGAAATCATGGGAGCGACTTTCATACCAATAGAGAAAAAGTGCGTTATTATCGGTTTTTAGAAGAAATTGAAAAAAGAGACCATATTTTTATGTTCTATAATGAGATTTTAGGGAAGAATGAAACTTTTGTGTTGATTGAAAAATCAGTATTAGGATTAAGCATTTCAGTAAAAGTTCTTATTAAACAATTTGTTAGCAAGACAATTGACACGATTCATTTTCGAGAAATTTTTGGGTATTAAAGCCAAATTAATCCCAAAATATTCCAAAACGATACAAAAAAGTAACATGAAACTTCAAGCTGTTTAGATAGCAATTTGATTTTCGTAGAACAGATTTTAATCTGTTCACAACCATCCTTTTTTAGAGGAAAAAGATTGATTCAAATTTTCCGCATTCAAAATAAAAAAAGGCTCGAAAAAATTCGAGCCTTTTGAGAGTAAGTCTGGATAATGTTTTATCCAGAGCGTAATTTATTTTATATCTCAATCTACCAATATAGCGTCTCCAACATTGGGAACAACCAACTATAAAATCCCGTTAGCAACGAAATATTGGTAGAAAGAATTCTTAGTTAATAATTGATTAATCTTTCCCAAAAGCTGAATCATCAACATAACCGACAATTCCCATTTCGGGCATATCCAAACCGTCAATTTCATCTCTAGCGTCAACTCTAATTCCAAAGAGTTTATCCTGAAGTTTGAAAAATCCATACATAACGGCGAAGACAAAGATAATACATGTTGCTGATCCAATAAGCTGCGCAACCAACTGACTGGCATCACCGTAAAACAATCCTTTTACAGTTCCGGGAACACCATTCCAGCCGTCTCCATATGAGCCGTCCGCAAAAAGTCCAAGGGCAATTATTCCCCATAAACCGTTTATTCCGTGAACAGCAATTGCGCCAACCGGGTCATCAATTTTAAGTTTTTGATCGATAAAGAATACTGCAAGCACTACTAAAACTCCTGAAATAGCGCCGATTAAAAATGCCGCCCATGCCGGAACAAAAGCGCAAGGAGCGGTAATAGCTACTAAACCTGCAAGTAATCCATTCGCCATCATACTTGGATCGGGTTTGCCAAATTTCCACATCATAAAAAATGTTGCGAAAAGCGCGCCGGCTCCCGATGCAATCATAGTATTAACTGCAACAACGCTGATACGTAAATCATTTCCCGATAATGTTGAACCCGGATTAAATCCGAACCAGCCAAAAGCCAAAATAAATGTACCGATAATTGCCATCGGGATGTTGTGTCCCGGAATGGCATGTACAGAGCCGTCTTTTCCATATTTCCCGATTCGCGGTCCTATAACAATTGCACCGGCTAAAGCGGCAACGCCGCCTACCATATGAACTACAGAGGAACCGGCAAAATCAACATGCCCATGCCCTAAACCATAGTTTACGCCAAGAGTTGCCAGCCATCCGCCGCCCCATACCCAGTTACCAAAAAGTGGATAGACAACCATTGAAATAAAGAAAGCATATAAGATGAAAGCACTAAATTTCCACCGTTCAGCCATAGCTCCGGTTGGTATTGTTGCGGTGGTATCCATAAATACCATTTGGAATAAGAATAAAGTAAATATACCAACATCGTAAACGCCGTTATTTAAAAAGAATCCTGAAGTTCCGAATAAACCGAAAGATTTACCGAATAATGTAATTGCTGCTTCACCCGTTAATCCCGGAGTTCCGCCAAGTGCGGCTACTGCGCCGACACCTCCAAACATTATGGCAAAGCCGCAAATCCAGAAGCCGATTATTCCTATTGCATATACAAGGAAGTTCATTCCCATTGTGTGAGCAACGTTTTTGGCTTGAGTAAATCCGGTTTCAACCATCGCAAATCCGGCTTGCATAAACATTACTAGAAATGCGGTTATAAGTGTCCAAATAATGTTTGTTGCAATTTTATTATGCCCGACTGCCTCTGCAACTTCGGTTAAAGTCGGTTCACCCGGTTTTACTGCCGGTACATCTTTAATTGTTCCTGTTTTTGCTCCTGTTGGATCAGCCTGCGCATATAAATTAGACGGCGTAAGCGATGTTAGCAGAACGAAAAACATTACAACTGTTAGAAAGTGATTATTTATTTTCATCATAATTTTTTCTCCTATTTGTTATTTAAAGGAATACCGGAACTATTATCTTCGTTAGATGAAAAACGGTAAAGTTATTTTATCTATACTTGAATTAGTTTGTGTAAATCACTAATTGAGAATTTTTTCCGATTCCATTTAAGATTTTTTTATTCTAAATTAAAAAACAAAACTAGCGCCGAACGTTAAATATGTTCTATCAAGGTTCGGATTGCTTATGTAAGAAACGGTAACTGGAACAGCGAACTTATCTGAAACAGAGATTGACTTGGTTGCAGAAATTCCAAGATTAATTATAGCCCCCTTTGTTGTTCCGTAATAAACGCTTTTTGAAGGCGTTAATCCGGCAGAAAGTGTAAGAATTGCATCACTTACAGTAAATGGATACCCAATTTGAATGTAAGACGAATGGTCTGTATCGTTATGGACATTTGAATATACAGCTAAAGAAATGGGAAACTTCTCCGGACCAGAATAGCTAATACCGGCTTCCATAGTATGAGCTCCGCCATTTTTTTCAAAATCAGAAAATTTAATGCCCGCAGATGGAAAGTAATAGTCTGTAAACAGAAGATTGAAAGTTCCGGCTTTTTCAGTCGAAATAGCATACGAAGCATAGAGATCGTTCTCTGCATAATTTGTCAAGTTTCCTGGAAAGCTATATGCACCCCAGGCTCCAATGGTAAAAGCACCGATTGAGTAATAGAGTGTCGGCTGGAATGAAGGGGAATCGCCAAAATCAACGCCTCTCCAAATGTATCTGCTGTAAATATCAGATCCGAATTTTAGTTGAGCGATTGAACTGAAACTTGATAAGAGAATGATCGAAAGTATTAATATTTTTTTTTTCATTTTGTTTTCTCCGGTTATTATTAAAAAATTACAAAGCAGTTGTGCCTGATTCTTCAGTTCGTATCCTAACTGTTTCCTCAACGCTTAGAACGAATATTTTGCCGTCTCCAACTTGCCCGGTTTTGGCATATTTAATTATTATTGAGATGGCAGATTCCAATTTATCGTCATCGCAGACCAATTCTAATTTTAGTTTTGGGACGAATTCGATGTTGTATTCCGAACCGCGATAGACTTCTTTGTGACCTTTTTGTCTGCCGTATCCGCGAACCTCGGTTACGGTAAGCCCGTTAAATCCGGCTTCTTGTAAAGCGCTGTGAACCTCATCGAGTTTGTGAGGTCTGATGATTGCTTCTATTTTTTTCATTAGTACTCCTCTTGGATTATTATTTGATTATTTACTTATTAAGTTAAATTTGGCGTATATCCTTAGAAACTAAGGTAATCTTGGGCACAACTTAATATTATGTAAGTTTAAAGTCAAGAAAAACATTAATTAATTATATAAATGATGCAACTATCCTTAATTTCTTTAACTATTTATTCAATGATACCCGTTCCGCGTTTAATTTTTCTTCTTCTATTTGTTAGATTTGTGGCACGTATAACAAAAATTTAGGTTTATGCTTTCGGAAAAAATTAAATCGGCTGGAGTTGTTGGCGCCGGAGGTGCGGGATTTCCGGCTCACGTTAAAGCAACTTCAAAAGTGGAATTTGTGCTGGCAAATGGCGCTGAATGTGAACCGCTTATTCATAAAGATTATGAACTGATGGTGCATTTTGCAAAAGATGTCGTGCGTGGACTTGAGTTAATGCTCGAAAGTACTTCCGCAAAAAAAGGTTATTTCGGCATTAAAGAAAAAAATGTAACGGCAATTGAAGCCGTTAAAAAAGAAATTAAAAACAGTCCGATTGAATTCACGGAGCTTGGTGATTTTTATCCCGCCGGAGATGAATACGAATTGGTTTACGCGGCAACAAAAAGATTAATTCCTCCCGCCGGTCTTCCTTTAAATGTTGGTTGTGTGGTGAATAATGTTGAATCGCTTTACAACATTTCAAAAGCTGATGAAGGAATTCCGGTTACGGAAAAATTTGTCTGTATTGCCGGGGCTGTGAAAAAGCCATCCACGTTTTTTGCACCGATTGGAAGTACATTTCGTGAATTGATAAAACATGCAGGAGGAACAACGACGAACGATTTTGCCATCTATGTTGGCGGAGTTATGATGGGAAAATTAACTTTCGATCTTGATGAAGTGGTAACAAAAACTACTGCCGGTTTAATAATTCTACCGAAAGATCATTACCTTATTAAAAGAAAAAATCAACCGGAAGAAAATTGGCATCGCATCGGGAAATCAGCTTGCGATCAATGCAGTTACTGCACGGAATTTTGCCCGCGTTATCTTCTTGGTTATGATGTTCAACCGCATAAAGTAATGCGATCGCTTCAATTTACAAAAACAGGTACGGAAGTTTGGAACCAAATGGCAGAACTTTGCTGCGCCTGTGGATTATGCACGCTTTATTCGTGCCCGGAAGATTTATTTCCGAAAGAAGCATGTGATCAGTCAAAACAAGAAATGCGAAAGCAAGGAACAAAATTTACACAGACAAAACCTGTAAAAGTTCATCCGATGAAAGACGGACGGCATGTTCCTCTGAAACAATTAATGCAGAAACTACAATTAAAAGATTACGATGTTCATACTCCGTTTAATCCGCAAAAACTTGAAACTGAAAATGTAAAAATTTTGTTAAAACAACATGTTGGAGAAAAAGCTGAGCCGGTTGTTTCAATTGGCGATGCAGTAAAAAAGAATCAATTGATTGCAAGAGCGCCGGAAGGAAAACTCGGCGCAAATATTCACGCATCAATTGGCGGAATGGTAACACACGTTTGTGAAGAGTATATTAAGATAAGTTGCTGAATTTAGAAATTCCAATGCTCAAAAGACAAATAACAAATAAAAATGGATTACAACATTATTTAGGAAGTCATTCTTAATCATAATCTTATTCATACTCTGGATTGAATTTGAGATTACGATTAGGATTATGATTATGAAAAAGTCAGATAGACTTTTCATGTATAAACTAAATTAAAAACTGATCACCAATAACTTCCGCCAAAGGCGGATCAGCCTCTGGCTGAGAAGACTAAAAACTATGATACACATGAATTCACTCGGATTAATTGAAATGAGCAGTATCGCAGCCGGAATGCAAGCCGCCGATATCATGCTTAAAACTTCTCAAGTGGAATTGATTTTATCACGAACGATTTGTTCCGGAAAATACATGACTTTGATCGGCGGAGAAGTTGCTGCTGTTTCAGCCGCTGTTGAAGCGGCTGTGGAAACAGTCGGGTTTGGAGTAATAGATCATTTTGTTATTCCAAATGTTCACCGCGATATTTTCCATGCAATTTCTGGACATACAAACGTTCAACTTTTGGAAGCGCTTGGAATTGTTGAATCGTTTTCAGTTGCCTCGTTAATTGAAGCTGCGGATGCGGCTGTAAAATCGGCAAATGTAAAATTAATTGAAGTAAGACTTGCAATGGCTCTCGGCGGGAAAGCATTTTTTACATGTACCGGGGAAGTTGCCGCTGTTACCGCCGCAGTTGATGCCGGCGCAAAAGTGGTTTCCGAAAGAGGATTACTTGTAAACAAAGTTGTTATTGCACAGCCGAGGCAAGAACTGCTTAACGAAATGATATGAGAAATTCCAAAAGACAAAATTCAAAAAACAAATAAATAACAAAGATCACTTATCAAATTCTCAAAAGTGTTTTTTTATAGTTTTGAATTTGTTGCTTGAAATATATTTGGAATTTGCTTTTTGGAAATTGTGATTTTAACAAGCTAACAAAAATATCGTATTTAGAGAGAATTAGATTTGAAAACGAATGACTACTAAACCTGAACTTATGGCTCCTGCCGGTGATTGGACAATGCTGAGAACGGCTGTAAACAACGGCGCAAACGCAATTTACTTCGGCGTTGAAAAATTAAATATGCGGGCTAAAGCTAAAAATTTTTTATTAGATGATCTGAATGAAATTGTTTCTTTCTGTAAAGAACATCAAGTTAAAACATACCTCACGCTAAATACAATTTTATTTGAGGAAGAATTAATTGAACTTGACGAGATAATTCCCGCGGCGAAAAAAGCCGGAGTGGATATGATCATCTGCTGGGATTTTGGAATAATTGAAAAATGCAATCAATACGAAATGCCTTTTGCAGTTTCTACCCAAGCATCAATTTCTAATTCATCTTCTGCAAAAGTTTTTGAAAGACTCGGAGCCAAAAGAATTGTGCTTGCCCGCGAATGTTCTCTTGCAGAAATAAAAAAGATCAGGGCAAATACCAATCTTGAAATTGAAGCTTTTATCCACGGTGCGATGTGTGTTGCCGTTAGCGGTAGATGTTTTATGAGTCATGAAATTTTCGGGCAAAGCGCTAACCGCGGAGAATGCGTTCAGCCGTGCAGACGTGAATATGAAATCTACGACGGCACGAAAGACGCTTCATTGCTGCTCGGAACCGATTACGTAATGTCTGCCAAAGACCTTTGTACGATTGAATTTCTTGATCAGCTTATTGAAGCCGGGATAAATTCTTTTAAAATAGAAGGACGAAAAAGAAGCCCGGAATATGTTGCCAAAGTTGTCTCTGTTTACCGGCAGGCAATCGATCTTTATTTTGAAAATCAACTTACCGCAGAACGTAAACAAAAATTCTTGAGCGATCTTACTTCGGTTTACAACCGCGGCTTTTCTTCCGGATTTTATTTTGATAAACCGGATGGAAAAGATATTATTAATAAACACGGAAGCGTTGCCACTACACGGAAAGAGTATGTTGGGAAAGTTTTAAATTATTACAAAACTCCGCAAATTGTGCACGTTGCAATTGAAACAGGAAGTTTGAAAGTTGGCGATAATATTTTGATTATCGGGGAGACGACCGGAGTGATTGAATCGACAGTAAAGCAAATTATAAACGAAGAAGTTGAAGTTAGCGAAGCTTTTAAAGGAGAGAAAGTTACTTTCAATTGTGAAGCTTTGGTTAGACCGCGTGACAAGGTTTATGTGGTTAAAAATATCGCTTAAATGATGAAAAACTTTGCTTTTTAGTCTGTTTTAGAGGTTTTAGGGGAAGGATTTCAAATTACGGGTGTCTGTTTCATCTTTCGGGCTGTGAGTTGCAACTTTCGGGATGGGAGTTTTACTTTTACAGCCCGGCATTTCATTTCTACCGTTCAAAGTTTCAACTTTACAGCAACGAGTTTTAGTTTTGCAGTAGGAGGTCTCAATTTACCAGCGGCAAGTTTTAACTTTTCAAAAGAGCGTTTTATTTATTCAGGAGCAAGGATCAATAATCGGAGAGGCTGTTTCATTTTTACGGAGACTTGTTCACAAAATAGAGAAGCCGCCTTTTTGATAGAGGCGGCTTCTTTTTTAAAGATCACTTCTAAAGTTCGGTAAATTTTAAACCGGTTAATTGTTTGTATTGGGGACTTGTGGCGCCAAATACACTTTTAACATATTTTTTTACCTCACCGGCAATCGGAACTAATCCGGTTTTTTCTTGATAAAGAGTTTTGTCCCTTTCTACCCGTGCATTACTTAAAGTTGTGAAAGTGTTTATCGCTAAACTATTGGCGGATTTCATATTTGCGTGGAGGGTTGTTAGCGCTGCTGTTGTCAATTCCGGTTCGTTTGGAGCATATCCGGTTTGGGCAGATAAAAGAACGATAAGTTTGTCTAAATGTTCTATCCGGTTATCAAACCCCATTTGCGAGGCTGAAATGTTTTTGGGAGTCTCTTCCGCAGGGAGTTTTGGGTCTGCGGGGGGAGGAGAATTTTTAGGATTAGCTCTTCTTCCCTGAATCTTTCTTGTTATGGTTTTCGCGTTATCAACTATTTGTTCCGGTACATCGCTTGCCTCCAGCGCGTTAACTACGCGGGTGATGAATGTACTTAACGGGTTAAAAAGAATTTCTCTTGCCCCTACCGCATTTGACCAGGCGGTTTGCGCTGTGTTTACTGCAGTCGTTTTGTTTTTTGCTTCGGTGTGGAGGGAGGTTAATGCAGAGAGTTTGATTGAATCTTTAACGGGGTTGTAGCTTGTACCGTAGCCGGTGCAAAAGGAAATAAGGTCTTCAAAGTTTGCTACATTCTTTGCATGACCGGTTTCTTGAGTTGCCATGAAAATACTCCTATGAATGTGATAAAATAAAAGAACTTAATTGTACGGAAATAAAAAAATGTCAAATTAATTTTTCTCTGTAAATGAATGACGCTTTCCACGAAATTAACCTCTCCCTTAGTCCCTCTCCTTTCCGCCTGAGGCGGACAAGCTTAAGGAGAGGGAGACAGGGTGAGGTTTTACTTCAAAAGAATAAACTTCTTTGTATCCGTAAACGTTCCAGCTCTCAATTGGTAAAAATAGACTCCGCTGGGCAATTCGTAATTCCTAATTCGTAATTCGTAATTATAACTTCCGGCTTCTTTCCATTCGTTTACAAGCATTGCAACTTCATTACCAAGAAGATCGTAAACTTTTAGGGTAACAAAACTGTTTGAAGGGATTTGGTAGTTTATAGTAGTACTTGGATTAAATGGATTAGGGTAGTTTTGAGAAAGTACATACCCTGATAAATTGATTGCCTTCTCATCTTTTATACTTGTCGTTCCATCGTAATAAACAAGCATTTCATGCGCCAAATAATGCAACTCAAATCCATCCGGATTATAAAGATGAATTGGACCGTCTTCAGGATACCATCCTCCAGTTGTCCAAAGTTCAAATACCCCATGTGTAAAATAATTGCCAGTAGTATAAGTTTCATAATTCCTACAACTATTTATCCATTTGCCATTGTCCCATACTTCAACCAATTTGACAATGGCAGGAGAAATTGAATTATAATTAACCGTCTCCTTCGCATATTTAGTCCATGTTTTTCCGTCCCATTTATAGTTTATAATAGAAGCCACTCTATTTTCATCATCATATTCACTATTTGTAAGCTGCATATTTTCCCAGGTGTTATTTTGCCATTTTTGAAATAATCCGGCTATTACCAAACCATCCGAAAAATATTCAATTGTTATTTTAGAGGTATTGACCCAGACACTATCCACCCAGTCTTCTGAAGTTGATGTTACCAAATTTTCATCACTATTATATTCAATGATTACCCTAAAAACATTTTCCCATTTCCCGAGTTGCCATATTTGATCAAGTTGTAAGACAATATTTCCTTCTGAATTATAAGTAAAATCTTCTCTCCAAAAATAATCCCATTTTTCACCATTCCAAGAAGCAGTTAAAACAGATAAGGGATTTCCTAAAGAATCGTAGGTATTAGTGTTTTGCTGGTAATAAAAGATTGAGCCATTTTTCAAATAACTTGCTGTTTTGTAAGAAACAATTCGCCCGATTTCACTATAAACAAATGTTAGTTTATTTTTCGCACCGGAAACCGAGTTCACTATAATGCTGTCTATTTTATTAATTCCCCCGTTTATTTTTTGTTTTGACTGATACTGTGAATTTATAAAAGAACTTACTAGATTAATTTCATTTACTTGTGAAGCGTTTTGCTTAATATCGGGATTAGGAGAACTCTTAAAATGATATTGATTAAGATACTTTTGTGAATAAATAGCAGAAAGTGGAAAAATTGTCACAATAAACAAGAGAACACATATTTGCTTTAACATAAAATTTTTACCATTTCAAAATTGATTAACAGCATGTTCCCTTTCTTTAAATTTTCAAGACTTGAAGAAGTAACGGGAAGAGTACATTTATCGACATCTTTCCCTTCCACCGCCGCTGTTAAGAGAGTAATCCACTTCCCACGGATTGTGCCAAACTATGTTTAGAAAACGTTTCATGAATTCCTTTTTTTATTTTTTACCTTACTTCAGTGATAATGACTGTCATAAAATGGTCATTGACAACTAAAGAAATAAGCCCTTTGTCCAAAGTAAAAAAAACCGGTTTAATTCAGCATTAAATTAAACCGGATTACTATGATCCCAATTCAAGACTTGCATATTTTTTATCTCCCACGCCCACTTTTGCAAGTGAACATTTTTTGTTCTTCCAAAGAAAAGCTATTTAAGCATGAAAAAACAGTAGGGAACCCCCTACAAATCAGTAGGGAACTCCCTACAATTTAGTAGGGAACCCCCCACAAATCAGTAGGGAATCTCCTACAAATTTTCTGAAAAAACAGCAAGAAAATTCTAAAAAGTTTATTTTTATCCCAAATTCTTTACTATTTTTCGCTTACACAATTTTGGAGTTTGAAATGGCGCAAAATACAAATGAGTACGGAAAAATAATTTCCGCCACAGAAGGAGAAAATCTTTTCGGTAAAGTTGTCACTTCTTATAAGTTAAATACGAACGATTTGCTTGGTTACTGCCAAAAAGCGGGACGGGTGATAATGTTCGCTGAAGAAAATACCGAACTTTATGTTGCGGGTTCCGGCAGAAATGCTCTCTCTATAAATAAACAAATTTCTTCCACAAACCTTGTTTTTCATGTTTATTCGGTTACAAAAGTTAATGAGTTAATTACTCTCGGAAAAAATGAAATTACGGTTGTAGAAATTAGAAGCGATGTGGTTGATTTAAAAAACGGAGAATTTATACTTGAATTTGGAATGATATGTCCACCTTTCTGCAGTTAAATTGATTAGAACTAAATGGGCTACTTAAGTTTCACATCTCATGCAATGCTTTTTTTATCTCTTTTTCCTTTTCTTATAAATAAAATTGAAATAGGAAAAGAAAAAAAGATTTTTGCATATTTTGTTGTCTTTACCTCTCTCTCAGAGATATTCTCACAAACGACCACAATGTATAAAATAAATAATATCGGGATAGCACACGTTTATTATTTAATTGAATTTATTTTTTACTTCCTTTTTCTTTATAAATGGGAAAATCGGTTTAAAAGATATTGGTTGATTTCGGGTATTGTTGTAGGAGTTTATATTCTAATTGATAATTTTATCCTTACACCATTTAATGAATTTGCAATTTCCAGTGCCAGTTTACAAAATTTTTTCTTGTTCATATTTTCTGCCGGACAAATTATTGCAATAACTACGAAAAATTTTATTCCTTTTTACAGAGACGACCGTTTTTATATTGCCGTCGGAATTTTTATCTATACCAGCATAACGGCACTGATGTTTTTACTTTACAACTTTTTCTCTGTTATGCTTCCATTTTACATCGTAAATTCGTCGATAATATGTCTAAATTTATTTTTTACTGGTTCAATGGTGTTATACTACAAACAAAGAAAAATGTTAACCGAAGCTCTTAAATAACTTTTATTAACATGGCGCAATTGTTATAATAGGACGGTAAGTTTTTATTTATTTTTCTCATAAGTTGGTGCTCATTTTTTTCGGAATTTTTGATATGCTGTTACAATCGCAGGAAACTCTTGGCGCAAATTTAAGCTTTATCGCACTTACCGTTCTTATTATCTCGGTACTTATACTTCTTCTATTATATTTCATCATCCGGGACCGTAAACATCGCGATGAAATTCATGATTTAAAAAATCAACTAAATACTTTGCTCTTGCAGCGAGAACTGGAAAATGAAGAAAAAAATTCTCATAGCTGAAGACGAACAGCTTCACCGCTTCTATCTTAAAAGAGATATTGAAAGAGAGCGGGCTGAAGTATATCAAGTTGTTGGTGAAGCCGCCAACGGACTTGAATTGCTGAAACTGTGGAAGCAGCTTTCTCCCGATATCATTATTGCGGATTTGAAAATGCCGGTCTTAACCGGTGGTGAGGCGATAAAAGAAATCCGCCGGTTTGACACAACGGTAAAAATTATTGTTCTTACAAGCCGTGAAGAAAAATTTATGTTTGAGTCCTTGCATCCTTATGTTGACGCTTATCTTTTAAAAGGAAGAGAAAATCCGGAAGGCATCCTGGAAAAACTTGACGAAGTAGCCGGATTTAAGCAAGCTCAAATACGGAAATACTTAGCTCCCATGTTGCTAAATGAAAAAGATTATGGCTCGGAACTGAAGCAAAAAATAATTGAAAAGATAAAAGATGGGGCGACAAATAAAGAAATAGCTGCGGAGTTAACCATTTCGGCAAAATATGTTGAAAAATTATTAACGGAACTTTTTAAACAATATGACGCTAAAAACCGCGGAGAACTGCGTTTAAAAATAATTGAGATGGAGAAGTTGTAATCAAGATTAAGCTCTGAGAGAACCATTAGTAATAACATGTTAACGATAATTGAATAACGAATAATGATCAAGGAATAATGAATTTCGAAGTTAATGCAATCTGTATTTCATCCGCCGCGGCGGATCATCATTCGAAATTCCCCGTCTGAGCCGGACAGGCTTGTTCGATATTCATTATTTATTTTTCCCCTCAGTTTTTTCCCAAAAGGGAAAACATAGTTCCTTGCGGGTTAATTTGATGCGGGAAGCGCCCATTCCATCTTAGCGCGGCGGAGCCGCCAACAAAAACTTTTTGATCTCAGAACAAGGATTAACGATTTTTGATTTTAGAAGTTAAAAATAAATCAAAAATCGTCCCGCTTAGGCGGGATTAATCCTTGTTCGTAAATCGTGTCCCGCAAAACAAGAATTTAACTGGGGACACTGCTAAAAGCAAAAGATTTTAATTGCTTGCTAATTCTTAAAATAAATGCTAACTTTGGCTAGTAATTTTTCGCCCGTATCGGGCGATTTTTGTTTGTATGCAGTTATTAGAAAAAAAAATAGTAAACATAACCAAAGAAATAATAGACCAAAACGGTTTGTTATTAATCGATTTTCTTTTCCGCGGATTTCAGAATTCTACGGTAATAGAAGTATATATTGACGGAGAAAAAAGCGTTTCGGTTGAAGATTGCGCAAAAATCAGCAGAGAAATAAACGAAAAAATTGAAGCCGAAAACCTTTTTGAATCAGCATACCGGCTTGAAGTCTCATCACCCGGTGTAGAAAAACCGCTTAAATTTCTCCAACAATTTACAAAACACATCAACCGCAGTTTTGATCTGCAGCTTGCCGAAGAACAGGGAACAATTAAAAAGGTCACAGGCAAACTACTTAGTATTGATGGAGAAAACATGGTTTTTCTTATTCAAAAAGAAGAAGTGACCGTTCCTTTTAACACAATTAAAAAAGCAAAAGTAATTATAAGTTTTTCATGACGGAGATCGCATAAAATGAATGCAGTAATAGTTGAATCATTCGCTCAAATGGTAAGAGAAAAAGGAATTGATAAAGATATTCTGGTTGGTATCATATCCGAAATTTTTGGGCTTTTAGTAAAGAAAAAATATGGTGAAGATGTTAATTTTGATATCGTTACCAATATGGATAGAGGCGATATCGAAATTTATTTGATACGCGAAGTTGTTGAAGTTGTTGAAGATCCAAATCATCAAATCAGTTTGGACGAGATAAATCAACGTGGAAATGAAGACGACCTGGATATCGGTGAAGATTACGTTGAGCGGCTTAAACTCGAATCCTTCGGAAGAAGATTGATAAATTTTGCTAAACAAAGTCTTAACCAGCGCATCCGCGAACTGGAAAAAGATATCGTGTATAACGAATATAAAGAACTTCTCGGCGAAATAGTTATCGGCGATATTTATCAACTTAGAAAGACTGATATTCTTGTAAATCACAATAAAAATGAACTGCTGATGCCGCGGAACGAGCAAATTCCATTTGAACGCTACCGTAAAGGAGAAACCGTTCGCGCTATTGTAAAAGAAGTGAAAAAGACAACCAGCGGACCGCAGATAATTATTTCGCGGGCAGATAATTTATTTCTCCGCAGATTATTTGAAATTGAAATTCCTGAAATCTATGACGGAATTATTGAAATAAAAGGAATTGCGCGCGAACCCGGCGAAAGAGCAAAAGTTTTTGTTGAATCCACAGACAAAAGAATTGATGCGGTCGGCGCTTGCGTTGGAATGAAAGGCGTTCGTATCCATGCAATTGTAAGAGAATTACACAACGAAAATATTGATGTGATTAATTACTCCGAAGACCCGGAAACACAAATTACCCGCGCGTTGGCTCCCGGGAAACTTAAAAAGATTGAAATTAATCAACACGAAAACAAGGTAACGGTTTTTGCAGACAGCGATCAAGCATCGTTAATTGTAGGCAGGAACGGCGTTAATATTCGTTTGGCGATGAAACTAACCGGCTACCAGATTGATCTGATCCGCGAAGAAAAACCGCTTGAAGAATATGAAGACGATATCGAATTGATCGATCTTCGCGAAGAACTTAGCGAAGAAGTTTATCAAATATTGATAAATAACCGGTTCGATACGGCAGTTGAAGTGCTTCAAGCCGGAGAAGAAAAGTTAAAAGAAATTCCGGAACTTAGTGAAGAAAAAATAAAAGAAATTATCGAGATCATTAAATCACAATTTGAAGAAGAGTAGTTAAATACAGGTTATTCGTTCATGGAAGAAGATAAAAGTAAAAAAATTCGGATCTATAAACTGGCTGCGGAATACAATCTTGCCGCTGATTTTATCGTTGAATTCTTAAAGAAAAAAGGATACACGGTAAAAACGCATATGACTATCGTTTCCGACGAGATGATGACGGATATCCAAAATCACTTTAAAAAAGATTTAGAAAAAGCCGAGAAACATCATAAGAAACTTGCCGAATTTTCTAAGAAAATGGGCGATAAAGTAAGTAAAGAAAAAGAAGTAAAGATTGAAGAAGAGCCGCTTCCAAAACATCCGGAAGAAATTCCTCATCATGAACCGGAAAAAGAAATACACCATGTTGTAGAAGCGGAAACCATCCATGGGAAAAAACCTGTTGAAATTGAAACTATAGCAAAACCGAAATCAAAAGAAAAACATGCTGAACCTGCCGCCGAACCGGTAGTTCCGATTGAAGTAAAAGAAGAACCAAAAGTTGAAATCGTTCCGGAACTTACTCCAAAACCATCTCCTAAACCCGAAGTAAAAGTTGAAGAAACCGCTAAGAAAAAAGGATTAACAGTCCTTGGTAAAATGGACTTGAGAACCGGGAAAGAAATTACTTCCGCACAAGAAGAAGCTCAGAAAAAAGAACCGGAACAAGCGGTTGTTAAAAAGAAGAAAAAGAAACCGAAGCCGAAAAAGAAAGGCGAAGTTGCACCCGAAGAAAATATTGTTGCAAAGAAAGTTAAAAAAGTTAAGAAATTTGAGATCGATGATAAGGAAGTAAAAGATACTATCCGAAAAACACTGCTAAGTATGGACGATGCGGTTGTTTCGGGTAGAGCTTTGAGCAGAAAGAAAAAGAAAAGGGAACGGGAAGAATTAGAAATTAAAAAGCAAGAATCTATTGCGCTTGATAAAAATAAAATTAGAGTAACTGAATTTATTGCCGTAAGCGAACTTGCTAATTTAATGGGAGTTCCGGTTGGCGATGTAATTTCGAAATGTATTTCCCTTGGATTGATGGTCTCCATAAATCAACGTTTGGAAATTGACAATATTACGCTTGTTGCAGATGAGTTCGGTTTTGAAGTTGAAATAGCCAAAGAGTTCACTTCCGAAATATTGGAAGATACTCCGGACGCTGAAGAAACGCTGCTTTTCCGCTCTCCTGTTGTAACAATAATGGGGCATGTTGATCACGGAAAAACTTCTTTACTCGATTATATAAGAAGAGCAAATGTTGTGGCAGGCGAAGCCGGCGGAATTACCCAGCATATCGGCGCATATAAAGTTGATGTCGGTTCGGGTAAAACGATTTCATTTTTAGATACTCCGGGTCACGAAGCATTTACTGCAATGCGTGCCCGCGGCGCTCAAATTACAGATATTGTTGTACTTGTGGTTTCGGCGGATGATGCCGTAATGCCGCAAACGATTGAAGCTATAAATCATGCACAGGCTGCTAATGTTTCGATGATTATTGCGATCAACAAAATTGATAAACCGGGAGCAAATCCTGAAAAAATTAAGCAGCAATTAGCCGACAGGAAAATTTTAGTTGAAGATTGGGGAGGAAAATATCAATGCGTTGAACTTTCCGCTAAAACCGGGAAAAATGTTGACGTATTGTTGGAAAAAATTCTTCTCGAATCCGAAATGCTTGATCTGAAAGCTAATCCAAATCGTACTGCCCGCGGTGTGATCATCGAATCCGAGCTTGATAAAGGACGCGGAATTACCGCAACAGTATTGGTCCAAAAAGGAACGCTAAAGATCGGCGATCCGTTTGTTGCCGGGATTTATCACGGACGCGTAAGAGCAATGTTTGATGAAAGAAATAGAAAAGTTCAAGAAGCAACCCCTTCAACCCCGGTTCTTGTAATTGGAATGGAAGGCGCGCCTCAAGCCGGTGATCTTTTTATTGCCGTTGAAAGCGAACGCGCCGCAAGAGAAATTTCAATCAAACGCCAGCAGTTAAAACGCGAACAAGATCAAAAACAAGTTCATCATTTAACCCTTGATGAAATTTCTCGTCAAATAAGTATCGGCGGCGTAAAAGAACTTCCGATTATTGTTAAAGGCGATGTTGACGGTTCGGTTGAAGCTTTGGCGGATTCGTTAATGAAACTTTCGCGCGAAGAAGTTCTTGTAAAAGTTATTCACCGCGGTGTCGGCGCAATTTCCGAAGGCGATGTGCTGCTTGCAGCCGCTTCAAATGCAATCATTATCGGATTCCATGTTCGTCCGAATTTGAATGCACGAAAGTTAGCTGAAAATCAAAAAGTTGATATCCGTTTATACAGCATTATTTATGATGCGATCAACGAAGTTAAATCGGCTCTCGAAGGATTGCTCTCTCCTCTAATTTCTGAAGAAATTACTGCCACTGTGGAAGTACGTGAAGTATTTAAAATTTCTAAAATAGGAACCGTTGCCGGATGCCGTGTGCAAGAAGGCAAAATTCAGCGGAATAATAAAATCAGATTGATCAGAGAAGGAATCGTTATTTTTGAAGGCGATATTCTAACGCTGAAACGATTTAAAGATGACGTCCGCGATGTTGATGCCGGTTTTGAGTGCGGTATCAGTCTTGCAAATTATAATGATTTAAGAGCCGGAGATATTATTGAAGCTTACAAAGTAGTTGAAACGAAGAAGAAATTTGTCTAAACCGGGAATAGTTTTTAGGTTGAGTTTATATGTCATTTAGATTAGAAAAAATATCAAAATTAATAAAAGAAGAAATTAGTCTTATCTTCCTGCACAAAATTCAGGATTCATCAATAGGACTAGTAACCGTGACCAAAGTTGATGTTTCTCCCGATTTGAAAAACGCGAAGATATATCTTTCTATTTTTCCTAACGACAAGCGGGATAGCTCGTTGACAATAGTAAAGGAAATGCACGGATTTTTTAGAACCGAACTTGCCGCCCGAATGACCACGCGTTACGTTCCGGAATTAAGATTTTTCCTTGATGACTCCGCCGATTATGTAGAACACATTGATACGTTACTTAAAAAAATTCACGAAAATGATAACCAAACAGACAAGTGATTTCTCAACCGTAAATTTTGTTTCCGGGGAAGCTCTTTTAATTGATAAACCTTTGCATTGGTCTTCCTTTAAAGTGATTCACAAACTAAGACAAATAATCAGCGAGAAAAAAATTGGGCACGCCGGCACGCTCGATCCGTTAGCTACCGGGCTGCTTATTATTTGTACAGGAAAGATGACCAAACAAATTTCAACGTTTCAAGATTTGCAAAAAACTTATACCGGAACGTTTACTCTCGGCGGCGTAACGGCTTCAATGGATTCGGAAATGGAAGTTACTGACTTAAAACCGTTCAACTTAATTACCGAAGAAGAAATTTACACTGCGAAAAAACTTTTTGAAGGAGAAATTGAACAAATTCCGCCGATGTATTCTGCGGTAAATTACGGCGGTAAAAAACTCTACGAACTTGCGCGAAAAGGAAAAACCGTCGAGCGAAGTTCAAGAAATATTACTATTTACAATTTTTCGATTACAAAAATTGATCTGCCGGAAATTTATTTTGAAATTACCTGTTCAAAAGGAACGTATATCCGGGTGTTGGCGCATGATCTTGGAGAAAAACTCGGCTGCGGCGCTTACCTTTCCGGTTTAAGAAGAACAGCGATAGGAAATTTTTCCGTGTCGGATGCATTAACCGTTGAAGAATTTTCAGAAAAATATAGTGAAAAAGCTCTTCATTTAGCGGGAAGTGCGGCGTAATGCTTATTTCCTTTTCACCCCAAAATAAAGTATATTTGCACTATACTGAAAGCTAAAGAAGATGCATGAGAGTTTACAACGACCTATTTTTGATAGAAAAAAACGACAATACGATAATTACGATTGGAACCTTTGACGGAGTTCATTTAGGTCATCAAGAAATTTTTAATGTTCTTATAAATAAATCGAAAAACAACGGGTGCAGAAGTTTTGTTATTACTTTTGAACCTCATCCGCGAATGGTTATTCAGCCTAATTTTCAATTAAAACTGCTGACAACTTTTGAAGAAAAAGTTGAAATATTGGAGAAATTGGGAATTGACAACCTGTTGGTCATTCCTTTTACAAAAGAATTTTCTCAACTCACCTCGGAAGAATTTTTTAGAAAATATATTCTTGAAGGTCTTGGAGTAAAGAAAATAGTAATCGGGTATGATCACCATTTTGGCAAAGGAAGAGACGGCGACGAGCAGAAAATTCGTGAATTGGGCGCTCTAAATAATTTTGAAGTTCAGAAAACCGATGCCGTGACTATAAACGACACCGTTGTGAGCAGTTCCAAAATTAGAAACGCTCTTTCCGAAGGTGAAGTAAAAACTGCCGCGCAAATGCTTGGGCGGAACTATTCATTTGCGGGAAAAGTTGTTGTGGGAGATAAACGGGGAAGAGAACTCGGTTTCCCTACGGCAAATATTCAATTGGAAAATGAACTTAAACAAATTCCTAAAAACGGAGTTTACGCCGTAAAAGTTTTTTTGGAAGAAAGAATTTTTAACGGAGTTATGAACATCGGGTTGCGCCCAACTTTTAAGGAAACAAAAATCGTTTTAAGCGAAGTGCATATTCTGAATTTTAATGAAGATATTTATGGAAAGCAGATTCGAGTTGAATTTATTGAGCGGATCCGTGATGAAAAAAAATTCGGCTCTAAGGAAGAGTTGATAAAACAAATTGAAATTGATAAACAAAAAACAAATAAACTTTTAACAAACTAATTAATTCCGGACAGTTTGAAGTCAACAAGCTGCTTCTGGAATTACATCGTACAAACAATAGGAGAAAAAAATGACCAAAGAAGAAAAATTGGAGATCGTGACCAAATACGGAAAAAATGAAAAAGATTCCGGTACATCGGAAGTGCAGATTGCGCTTCTAACAAAAAGGATCAATGATCTTACCGAACATTTTAACAAGCACGCAAAAGATCATCATTCACGCAGAGGCTTATTGATGATGGTTGGTAAACGAAGACGTTTACTCGATTACCTCATTAAGAAAGACATTGAAAGATATAGAACCATTATTAAAGAATTGAATATAAGAAAGTAGGATCGTTTTATGGTAGTTACAAAAAGTGTAGAAATCGGCGGAAAGCTATTCACAATTGAAACAGGGCGGTTTGCTAAACAAGCAAACGGCGCAGTAATGGTAACCTACGGTGAAACGATGGTTCTTGTAACTGCTGTTGCATCCGAACAGGCAAAAGAAGATCAAGATTTCTTTCCTCTTCAAGTTGAATATAGAGAAAAAACTTCTGCCGCCGGAAAATTTCCCGGTGGATTTATTAAACGCGAAGGAAGACCAACCGAAAAAGAAATTTTAACCTCACGGTTAATTGATAGACCGATCCGTCCTCTTTTTCCGAGTGAATTTTTAAATGAAACTCAGGTCGTTGCTTCCGTTTATTCTTTTGATGGTGAAAATGATGCTGATGTTTTAGCCGCTTGCGGAGCTTCGGCAGCGTTATCAATTTCCAACATCCCTTTTAACGGACCAATTGCCGAAGTGCGGGTCGGATTATTCCATGACGAACTTATCGTTAATCCAACACATCAACAAGTTGCCGAAAGCGATTTAGAGTTAGTTGTTGCCGGAACAGCCGATTCCATCATGATGGTTGAAGGTGAAGGAAATGAAGTGAGCGAAGAAGTTATGTTGAAAGCAATTCAGTTTGCTCACAACGAAATTAAAAAACTTGTTCAATTACAAAAAGACTTTGCTGCTGAATGCGCAATTGCAAAAAGAGTAGTTGAGAAAAAAGTTGTTCCACAAGAACTTTATGATGACGTCATCGCGCTTGCAAAAGATAAATTGACGGCGATAGTTGCTTCCGTTCTTGCAAAAGAAGAACGCAGCTCAAAGAATAAAGAGTTGACAGAATCTGTTCTTGCTTCACTTGAAGAAAAATATCCGGAACAGAAAAAAAACATCAAAACCATTCTTCACGATCTTGAAAAAGATTTAATGCGTAAACGTATTTTATCAGAAGGTTTGCGTCTTGACGGCAGAAACACAACTCAAGTTCGTCCAATTACTGTTGAACTTGGTATCCTTCCACGCACACACGGATCGGCATTATTTACACGCGGTGAAACACAAAGTTTAACCACCGTTACGCTCGGAACAAAAAATGACGAGCAAATTATTGATGGATTGCGCGAAGAAAGCACAAAACGTTTTCTTCTTCATTATAATTTTCCTCCGTTTAGCGTTGGTGAAGTTGGAAGAATGACGGGAGTTGGCAGAAGAGAAGTTGGACATGGTAATCTTGCAGAGCGCTCATTAAAAATAATGGCGCCAAAGGAAGAAGAATTTCCTTACACACTGCGTATTATCTCAGACATTTTGGAATCAAACGGTTCATCGTCAATGGCAACGGTTTGCGCCGGTTCGCTTGCAATGATGGACGGCGGCGTTCCGATTAAAAAAGCTGTTGCAGGAATTGCAATGGGTTTAGTTAAAGAAGAAAATCAGTTTGCTGTTCTCACAGATATTTTAGGTAATGAAGATCATCTCGGCGATATGGATTTTAAGGTTGCCGGAACTTCCGATGGAATTACCGGATTTCAAATGGATATAAAGATCGAAGGTATTTCATTTGAAATTTTAGAGAAAGCTCTTAACCAGGCAAAAGCCGGAAGACTGCACATTCTTAACATTATGAATGAAGCAATTAGTCAACCACGTACTTCACTTTCTAAATACGCACCGCATCTCATTTCAATTAAAGTTGAAACAGATCAAATCGGAATGATAATCGGACCCGGCGGCAAAACTATTCAGGGAATGCAAAGATTGTTCGGCGTTGACATCAACATTAATGATGACGGTATTGTGAACATTGCTTCACCAAATGCCGAAGGCGCAAAAAAGTGTAAAGAATATATCAAACAAATGACAGCGACTCCTGAAGTTGGTGAAATTTACGATGGCGTTATCACCAAAATTATGGACTTCGGCGCATTCGTAGAAATTCTACCGGGCAAAGAAGGACTTTTACACATCTCCCAAATTGATAATAAACGGGTAAACAAAGTAACCGATTATTACAAAGAAGGAGATAAAGTTAGAGTTAAATTATTGAAGGTTGAAAACGGTAAGTTTAGTTTAAGCAGAAAAGAACTGCTTAATGAAGCCGGACAAGAAATTACCAATTAACAGCAACTCTTTTCTTTTAATCAAAGAAAATGAGTGACAAAAATATCCGGTTATACAATCAATGCTTCCGCAGAAACCGCTGGTTTCTGCGAAGCATCATTTTGTTTGGCAGCATAAAATTTTTTCAATGGTATTAGTGCAGTTTGCTCAACAATAAAAATTACAAAGGAAACATTCGTGTTCCGTTTAGTCAAAAGTCTTTTTGAAGGATTTTTCTTCTTCTCTTTTTCAGAGAATTATTCCTCATTGATAGGAAATAAAATCATTTCATCTACGACCGAGTTTTTAAAATGTATCGGCCGTTCCTTTGAGGAATCGGTAGATACAATCAAAGGTTTTTACAATTATGGTAAAAGAAATAATTATCAACTCCTCTGCGTCGGAAACACGCGTCTCGATAACAGAGGATGGAAGTTTAGTCGACTTCTTTGTTGACTATCCCGAGAACCGCCGCATGGTCGGCGACATTTATCTCGGAAAAGTTGCACGCGTTCTCCCCGGCATAAGAGCCGCTTTCATCAATATCGGAATGAAGCACGATGCTTTTCTTCACTTTTCTGATATCGGTTTGCGCACCAAAGATTTTCAAACATTAGCCGGTGATGATTCTGATGTTGACCTGGAGGATGAAGCTGAAGACAAACCAAATCCGCCGCAACAGCAGCCAAATCAGGATATGCGTCTTATCAATGGCATCCCCAAATTAAAAAAAGGGCAAGATGTCATCATACAAATAACGAAGGAGCCTGTAAGCAACAAAGGTGTCCGCGTTACTACTTCAGTTTCCATTCCCGGAAGATTTTGTGTACTGCTTCCTTTCGATAACAAAGTCGGCATTTCAAAAAAGATTAGTGACTATAAAGAAAGAAGAAGATTACGAAATCTTGCCCGCGGAATTCTCCCGCCGAATTACGGATTAATTATTCGCACAGTTGCTAAAAATCAAAGTGAAGAAGCCCTGCTTGAAGATTTAAATCTTCTAAAAAAAACCTGGGCAAAAATTGAAGAGGCTATCAAAACAGAACAGCCGCCTGCGCTCGTTTACCAGGATCTAAATACAACCTCAAGTGTTATTCGTGATTTATTTACACCCGATGTTTCTAAAGTTGTAATCGATTCTAAAAAACTTTATAAACAGATTAAAGATTATGTGGAATTAGTCCACCCTGATTTAGCGGAAAAAGTTGAGTACTATAAATCTAAACAGTCCGTTTTTGAAGCCTACAAAATTGAAGAACAAATAAAAACTCTTTTCGGTAGAAAAGTTCCGATGAAAAGCGGAGGCTACTTAATTATTGACCATACCGAAGCGATGGTTGTGGTTGATGTAAACAGCGGAAGATATGCAGCAAATAAAGAGCAGGAATTAAATTCGTTAAAAACCGATTTGGAAGCTGCGCGCGAAATTGCAAGACAACTAAGGCTGCGCGATATCGGCGGACTTATCGTTATTGATTTTATTGATCTGGAAGATGATAAAAACCGCAAAAAAGTTTACGATGAATTGAAGAAAGAATTCCGCAGAGACCGCGCAAAAGTTTCTCTTTTGCCAATGTCTGATTTCGGTTTGGTTGAAATTACCCGGCAGAGAATCAGGCAAAATATTATGCAAATGACATACGAGCAGTGTCCGTATTGCGCCGGAACCGGTTTGCTTACAAAAAAATCTCACGTTCTTCATGATATTGAAGAATGGATCGGAAAACATAAAACCAATTCTTCAGAGCGTTCGCTTATTCTAAAATGTCATCCGGCAATTGCAGATAAGTTAAACGAGGGATTTTTCAGCATGTTGTTAAAACTTCAATTGAAGAATTTTATTCGTATTAAAATTGTTGAAGAAAACACGTTGAGTATGCACCAGTACAGGTTTTATTCAAAGAAAGATAAAGTAGATTTAACAAACTAAGCACGTTGCATTTTAAAATCATTTAGTAATTTTAATTTCAGAAACTAGGAGAGTTAGATGAAGATTTTTATTGATACGGCAAGCATTAAAGAAATTCGCGAAGCCGCTTCACTTGGACTTTTAGACGGCGTAACCACGAATCCTTCGTTGGTAGCAAAAGAAGGAAAAGATTTTCGCGCAATGCTGGATGAAATTTTAGCGATTGTTGATGGACCGGTAAGCGCCGAAGTCATCTCCACAGATTACGAAGGAATTCTAAAAGAAGGGCGCGAACTTGCCGCCATTCATAAAAATATTGTTGTTAAAGTTCCGCTAATCAAAGAAGGATTGAAAGCTGTACGCACTCTTTCATCCGAAGGAATTAAAACAAACGTTACACTCTGTTTTTCTTCATCGCAGGCATTGCTTGCGGCAAAAGCCGGTGCGTCATACATCAGTCCTTTTGTCGGCAGACTTGACGACATCAGCACAAACGGAATGCAGTTAATTGAAGAGATCGTTCAGATTTATAGAAACTACGATTATCAAACCGAAGTGCTTGTTGCCAGCATCCGCCATCCGCTCCATTTTGTTGAAGCGGCATTGATCGGCGCAGACGTTTGTACCATGCCTTTTTCAGTTATTGATAAATTATTTAATCACCCTCTCACTGATATTGGATTAGAAAAATTCCTTAGTGACTGGAAAAAAACTCAAAAATAAAAAATTAATACAAAGATGAAACTAACAACCTTTAACTCTATTCATAAAAAACTTAATGCAAAACTTGTGGAATTTGCCGGTTACGAAATGCCGATTCAATATTCTTCAATTATCGCCGAACATAAAGCCGTAAGACAATCGGTCGGTGTTTTCGATGTAAGCCATATGGGCGAAGTGTTTGTCCGTGGTGAAAAAGCTTCAGAATTTGTTCAGGAAATAACTGTTAATGACGTTGACAAATTATTCCCGGGAAGAGTGCAGTATTCCGCCATGTGCTATGAAGACGGCGGAATAGTTGACGATCTTCTTGTTTATTGTATTTCACCAACCGAGTATTTGCTTGTTATCAATGCTTCAAATGTTGAAAAAGATTTTGCGTGGATGCAGAAAAATAATTCCTTCGGCGTTGAATTGATTAATGCAAGCGACGAATATTCTTTGCTTGCCGTGCAGGGTCCAAATTCAAAAAAAATAATTGAAAAACTTTACGGCAAAGAAATCCCGCTTGAATATTATCATTTCCTTACCGGGAAAATTTTAGATGTTGAGATGATCCTTTCGCGAACCGGTTATACCGGCGAGTTGGGATATGAACTTTATTTCAAAGGTGATGAACAAACTGCGGAAAAAATCTGGTATGCACTTTTTGGAGCCGGAAAAGAATTTGATATTCAACCGGTTGGTTTGGGCGCGCGCGATTCTCTTCGCCTTGAAATGGGATATTGTTTGTATGGTAACGATATTGACCAAACTACAAATCCGCTTGAAGCCGGATTAGGCTGGATCACTCGTTTATCAAAATCGCATTTCATCGGCAAAGAAGCTTTACTAAAAGCGAAAGCCGATGGTTTAAAAAGAAAATTAACTCCTTTAGTAATTGAAGAAAGAGCTTTTCCACGCCACGGTTATGCGGTGGCTTTTCACGGGGAAGAAATTGGAACAGTAACAAGTGGAACGGTAAGCCCGGTTCTTGAAAAAGGAATTGCGCTTGCCTATATTTCCGCCGATACTTTACAGGAAACTAAAGAAGTTCAAATGCTTATTCGCGGAAAAGAAATTCCCGCTCAAGTAGGCAGACTTCCGTTTATATCAAAATGAAAACAGGGTTGAAAAAAGAATGAAAATAAATGTTGTTCTTTCACCGGCGAACGTTGACGAACTTTATTTTTCAGGCAAAACAACCGTAGTGGTTGATGTACTTCGTGCAACTACAACCATTATAACCGCACTAATGAATGGAGCAAAAGAAATTGTTCCGGTCGGTTCGGTTGAATTTGCGATGAAGGCTTCGAGCAATATGTTCGGCGGTCAAACGCTCATTTGCGGTGAAAGGAATGCTAAAAAAATTGACGGCTTTAATCTTGGCAATTCTCCATTGGAATTTGCAACCGAGGTTATCGGCGGAAAATCTCTCGTCTTTTTTACAACCAACGGAACAAAGGCGATTGTAAAAGCAAAATATTCTGATGAAGTTATTATTGCTTCGTTTCTCAATCTTTCCGCTGTTGCAAAATATTTAGCGGAATTGAACAAACCTTTTGAAATTCTTTGCGCGGGAAGAAACAGCAGCTTTTGTTTAGAGGATACTGTTTTTGCCGGGAAGTTGATTTCCGAAATAACTTCTCTTTCACAGGATGTCGAATTAAGCGATTCCGGATTAGCTTCTGTTTCAATTGCAAAAACATTTGGGAAGAATTTAAAGAAGATGTTTTCCGAATCGGAACATGGAAAATTTTTAATTGAAAACGGATTTGAAGAAGATTTAAAATATTGTGCGAAGTTAAATATTACTGATGATATTCCGATGTATGCAACGAACATTATAAAAATCTTGCATCAGCAAAACTCGGAACGTCAAGTATCCGGTTTATCAACCATCAGCTAAAAAGAATGGCAAAAAAAACTAACGGAAAAACTGCCGAAGTAAAAAAAGATTCTCCTTATTTTTCTTTATCTGCCGAAAAGAAAAAGAAAATTCTCGGCATCTTTCTGTTAATTTTTTCCCTCGTCCTTTTATTGAGTATTGTTTCTTATTCCCGGTTCGACCGCGCATTACTCAGTTATCAAATGAATGATTTCTTCCGCACGTTCAGCAGTGATGAACTGCAGCGGGAACTACATACCGCACAAAACTGGCTGGGAATCGTTGGTGCTTATATGGCTGAATTCAGCATCAACACAACGCTCGGAATTTTTTCTCTCGTCTTTCCATTTATCATTGGTCTTTGGGGATTTTCCTTCTTCAAAAAAATAGAATTAAAAACATTACTAAATGTTTCCAATTTTTTAATTGTTTCGGCACTTTTACTTTCCACAATGTTCGGCGTTGTTCGTCTTGAGTATAATCTTTTCTACCAAACGTATGAACTCAGCGGAGCGTTCGGAAATTTTCTGGGAAAAGCGCTTGGCACATTAATCGGTGGAATCGGAAGTTTGCTTCTTTTAACATCATTAATGGTTATTACGCTCATCATTGCGTTTGATATTAAAATTGAAAAAATATTTGTGTGGATCGCTTCACTCTTTGCAAGAACGCGGGATGCCGCCCAAGAAAAAATGAACGAAGCAAAAACATCCGGCAAAGAAACAGATAATTTAGATAAGATTAAGCAGCTTCGAGAGAAAAAGAAAAAAACAATTTTGCCGGTTGCCGATGAGGCAAAAGCTGATGAATCGCAAGCCGGACTTACCGACGAACAAAAAGAAGAAACGACGATCCGCATTATCAGAAAAGATGAACTTCCTTCAAACAAAACTGAAGTGAAAAAGCAAGAAGATATTTCTGAAGAAGAAGAAAGCGAAACAAAGTCAAAGCAAAAAGATGATGATACAATTATTTTTGCAAACCGCGATATCGAAGCTGCTTTGCCCGATCCATGGGAAGAAAAAATAAAATATACGTTCCCTTCACTTGATTTGTTGAATGAAGTTCCAGAAGAAAATTTTAAAGTTGCCGAAGAAGAATTAAAAAGGAATGCCGAACTTCTTAAAGATAAACTTTCTCTTTTCGATATTGAAATTCAGGATATTTCCGTAACGCCGGGACCCGTTGTTACATTGTATGAAATTGTTCCTGCGCCCGGTGTAAAGATAAGCAAGATCGTTAGTCTTGAGCATGATATTGCATTAGCGCTCGCTGCAAGAGGAATAAGAATTATCGCTCCAATTCCGGGAAAGAGCGCGATCGGCGTAGAAATACCAAACTCTGAACCATCGCTTGTTGTGGCAAAGTCTGTCTTAAGTAAACTCGCCAACACAAAAGCAGAACTTCCGCTCGCATTAGGAAAAGATATTGTCGGTGAAGTTTTAATTTCGGATTTGGCAAAAATGCCTCATTTGCTAATTGCCGGTTCAACAGGTTCCGGAAAAAGCGTCGGCATCAACATGATTATTGCAAGCCTGCTTTATTCAAAACATCCTTCCGAAGTAAAACTTGCGATTATCGATCCCAAGAAAATTGAACTTTCGTTTTATAATTGTTTGCGCAAACATTATCTCGCCGTCTCACCCGATTTTGATGAAGACATTGTAACGGTTCCAACCAATGCTGTTCTTCTTTTAAAATCTGTTGAATACGAAATGGAAAAACGTTACGATAAACTTGCCAAAGCCGGCGTAAGAAATATCGTTGATTATAATTCAAAGATTGCTGATCCAAAAAGAAAACCAAAAGATTCAGAGACGATGAAACATTATCATCTTCCGTACATTGTTGTTATCATTGATGAGCTCGCGGATTTGATGATTACAGCCGGGAAAGAAGTTGAAGAACCGATTGCACGATTAGCGCAATTAGCGCGAGCCGTTGGAATTCATCTTGTGCTTGCTACGCAGCGTCCTTCGGTGAATGTTATTACAGGTGTTATCAAAGCAAATTTCAGCGCGCGTATGGCGTATCAAGTTGCAACCAAAATTGATTCGCGAACCATTCTTGATATGAATGGCGCGGAACAATTGCTTGGACGCGGCGATATGCTTTTCCTTCCGCCGGGACTGCCGAAGCCGATCCGCATGCAAAACGCATTTATAACTACTGAAGAAGTTGAGCGTCTAACCGAATATATTTCCAAGCAAGAAGGTTATTCAAAGCCGTATAATTTACCTTCTTTGTATGATAAGAAAAAAGATGCGGCGGCAAAGTTAATGGATGATGTCGATCCGTTATTTGCTGATGCCGCAAGAGTTGTTGTCCGGCATCAACAAGGCTCGGTATCACTGTTGCAGCGAAGATTAAAGCTTGGTTATTCACGGGCGGCGCGCATTGTGGATCAGCTTGAAGAAGCCGGTATCGTTGGTCCGAACGACGGCAGCAAAGCGCGCGAAGTAATTATTGAAAATGAAGAACAACTTGAAACTATACTTAGAAATATTTAAATGAAGAAAATTTTTCAAAGGATTGTTCCCATAATCCTTCCCTTTTTTATTTTAACGAATGTCTTTTCGCAGGAAGCTGCCTTGAAAAACAGGAAAGATATTTCGCTTTTAAAAGCGATGCAAAACAATTTTTCTTCTCTGCATGATTTTTCCGTTGATTTCTCACAAGAAGTAAATGGAAAAATTTTGATGACGGGAAAACTATCTTTCAAAAAAGAAAACATGCTTCGTCTTGAATTGAAAAATATGATGATAATTTCCGATGGAGTTACAAATTGGAATTTCAATAAAAAAGAAAAGAAAGTAATTGTTAGTAATTATAGTGAAGAGGACGCTTCGCTTTTTTCTCCGAAGAAATTTGTTTTTGATTATCCGAATCAGTGCAAAGTGAAAGAAATAAAAGATGGTGATAAAACATGTGTCTTACTAATTCCGAATTCATCGTTGACCGATTTTAAACAGGCGAAAGTTTATCCTGCCGATGACCAAACATTACAACAAGTTGTTGTAACCGGTAATGACGGCAGAGTTATCACGTTCCATTTTTCAAATTTCCGGGGCGATCAAAATTTTGATAAAGAAAAATTTTCTTTCAAAATTCCACAAGGAACAAAAATTATTGATCTCCGATAATTCAAAATCCCGTTACGGGACAAAACCAAAGATCACTCCGAAAGAATTACTCAGCTATGTGGTCTCAATCTTATTGAGTCTTGTCTTTCTATATTTTGCATTTGCCGGAGTTGACGCTTCACATTTATTAAAGATTATTTCCGGCGCTTCGTTGTGGTGGATTTTTGTTTTTGCTTTGCTTACGCTTTTAGGCCATTATCTTCGCGCATTAAGATGGAAAGTAATTTTATCTTCAATTAAAAAAGATGTGGAAGTCGGTCACCTTTTTGGTTCGCTGTTAATCGGGTATGGAGTGAATAATGTCGTACCGCGCTTAGGTGAAATTTCACGCGCAGTTTCCGTCGGGCAATTGGAAAATATTTCACGCTCTTCCATCTTCGGAACCATTGTGGTTGAACGCGTTATCGATATTATATTTTTCGGAATTGCCGTTGTTCTTTCAGCTTTTCTGTATCAAGGAAATCTTTATGCGAAATTCCCCTGGTTAAAACTGACGATGTATTTCGGTTCGGCTCTCATCTTCATCGTTATCCTTATTTTAGTTTTAAGTATCCGGTATAAAGAAAAATTTTATTCGATCATTCTTTTTCTTACCAGAAAATTCTCTGTGCGGTTTGCAGAAAAAATTGCATCGATATTTGAAAAACTTACTTTCGGATTCAGCAGTCTTTCCGGCTGGAAGAATTATTCTCTCACTATATTTTTCAGCGTTTTAATTATGCTTACGTATGGATATAATTCGTACGTTGGATTTTTAATTTTCGATATGCACAACGCCGCAAACATCAATTTGATTTCCGGCTGGGTGGTGATGAGCATTAGTTCAATCGGAGTGATGATCCCTACTCCCGGCGGCATTGGTTCGTACCACACCATAACCAAATCGGTTTTAGTTTCACTCTATTCTTTTCTCCCTGATGTAAGCATCGCGTATGCAACATTAACGCACGCAATCTCATACATCATCCATTCGGTTTCCGCACTATTTTATTTTTTCTATTTCCGCAAAAAATATGCGGCGTTAAAACAAACTTCGCTTTTCGATTTAGAGGAAAAAAATTAGATGAAGAAAATTTATTTTTTAGTAATCGTAGCGGTAATAAGTCTGTGGCAACCATCCTTCGCTCAAGCTCAATGGGAAGTACGCGGCAGCATGGGACTGAATATTGTGAGCATGGCGGATCTGAAAGATTATCTTAATGCAAATTATTTTGTAGGGAATGATAGGTTAAGCCAATTTACTCCAGCAGTTGAAACCGGTATTGAAGTCGGTTATCAATTAGAAGAACATTTTCAACTTGCATGTGAATTGTCTTACGAATACAATTCTTTTTCCAATACCGCTCTCAGCACTAATTCGTTTTCATACAATTTACTCCAGCCTTCGTTGTTAGGCTATTATACAATTAACGGAAAAGGTTTTCAATTTAAATTCGGAGGTGGAATAGGTCCACGTTTTGTTTTTGCTTCCGAACTTTCACCTTACACAAACTCGATGTTGAAGTATAGAAGCACAGGTTATGGATTCGTGGCCAAAGTTGATGGGATCACTTCCATCGGCGGAAATTACTTTGCTTATCTTGGATTTGATTTGCGCTATAACCAAAACGGCAAGCTTTCCGACAGCGATGGAAAAGAAAAAATAAATAATGTAACCGATGCAGCGCTTTCACTTAATTCACTTTCTGCCGGAATAAAAATCGGCGTTGCCGTAACTTTTTAAGGAAATCTAATGTCAGTTTTTGAAGCGATTATACTTGGACTTATCCAAGGTGTATCAGAATTTTTACCAATCAGCAGTACCGGGCATTTAACTGTTTTCGGGAGGCTGTTCCATCTTATCTCTGAAGATAATCCGCAAGCGTGGACTTCATTCATCGCGGTTATTCAACTCGGCACTCTCATTGCAATACTTGTTTATTTCTGGAAAGATATTTGGAATATCGTTACCGCTTTCTTGAAGGAAAATTTAAGTTCAAGACAAAAGTTTTCAACGCAATCGCTTGATGCAAAGATGGGTTGGTTTATTATTCTCGGCACAATCCCGATTGTTACGTTTGGATTGGGTTTCAAAAAAATAATTGAAGGATCGTTAACAAAAAATCTTGTTGTAATTGCGTGCAGTTTGATTGTTCTCGCCATTATTCTTGCTATTGCAGAAAGAAAAGCAAAATTTAAAAAAGAAATGAAAGATATCACTCTTCTCGATTCAATATTTATTGGAATAGCGCAAGCGATGGCGTTAATTCCCGGTTCATCGCGCTCCGGTACAACTATAACCGGCGGATTGTTTATGGGCTTAACGCGTGAGTCGGCGGCTCGATTTTCTTTTCTGCTCAGCATTCCTTCCGTATTTGCAAGCGGCATGCTGGAGCTTTACGAACAAATAAAATTTATTGATCATTCCGGAATGGTTAATCTTGTAGTTGCAACAATCGTTTCGGGAATCAGCGGTTATGCTGCAATAGATTTTCTTCTAAAATATTTACGGAAGAATACGACTTTTGTTTTTATCTATTACAGAATTGCGCTTGGCGTATTAATTTTAGTTTTAATTTCATTAAACATTCTAAAACCATAGCGCGGCAAACCGCATGGTTGATGGTTGATTTTTAATGGATGATGTGGAAAACAATTTAAATTTATTTAAACTTAATAACACAGCTTACATAGATTTTATACGGATATTGTTAAAAATCTGTGAAATCGTAGCACAGACTTAAGTCTGTGTTACATGATTTTTAGAAAAACAAAACTTTTGCGTAACGTGAATTGATAAAATATTATCCCAATAATTTAAAGAGGACTCAATGAAATATCTTTTGCTTTTCTCCATTTTTGCCCTGGCTCTGGGCTGTAAGAGTGAATCAACAACACAACAAAAAGGTGATATCGTGACACAATATATGAACGGAAAAGATTCGGTAACTGTTGCCGTAATCAAAACTACTTTAGGAACAATTGAAATTTTACTTTTCGATAAACATGTTCCGAAAACCGTGGAAAACTTTGTGGGTCTTGCACAGAAAGGTTACTACAACGGAATTATTTTTCACAGAGTGATTGATAATTTTATGATTCAAGGCGGCGACCCAACCGGCACCGGCAGAGGCGGCGAAAGCTTCTGGGGCAAAGCGTTTGAAGATGAATTTAATATGGATTTGAAACATGAAACTCCCGGCGTTTTATCAATGGCAAACTCAGGACCAAACACAAACGGAAGTCAATTTTTTATTACGCTCGTTCCAACACCGTGGTTAGACGGCAAGCATAGCATCTTCGGCAATGTTATAAAAGGAATGGAAATTGTTCAAGCGATCGGAAAAGTAGCAGTTACGCAGCCGTTTAATAAACCGGTTGAAGATGTTGTTATGGAATCGGTGACCATAGAAAAAAGAGCGGTTGATAAAAAAACTGAAGCAAAACCAAACGGAAAACATTCTCCTAAAAAATAAGATAAGTAATGGCAAAGCAGTTCTTCCAGGATATTTCCGAAATTCAAAAGCATTGTAAACTTAAAAAATTTTCCCCCGTCTATTTTCTTGCGGGGGAAGATTCGTTTAGTATTAATGAGGCTGCAGAAAATCTTGAAAGAGCAATTACTCCTTTGCTTGCAAGTGAATTTGATAAGCAAATCTATTTTGGAAGTTCTTCTTCCATAAATGAAGTAATTGATTTTGCCCAGTCATTTCCTTTTGGTGACGGTAAGAAATTCATTCTTGTAAAAGAGTTTGAAAAGATGAAAGAGGAGAAGCAGTCGTCTCTACTTGAACGGTACGCCAAAGATCCGCCCGAATTTTCCGTGCTCGTTTTTCTTTATAACGCGTCTCTTAAAAGTTCGGAAAAAGGTTTCCTAAAAATTTTTGCTGAACATAATTTCATTTTTGAAGCTAAAGTTCTGAAAGAAGTTGCGCTTGTAAATTGGATCATGCAGTTTGCCGATCTTCACAAAAAACAGATCGCAAGAGTTGATGCCGAGTTTCTTCTCAGTCTTGTTGGAGAAAATCGCGGGATGCTTGAGATGCAGCTTGAGAAAATAATTTCTTCACTCGGTGAGCAGAATGAAATAACGTTTAAAGAGATTGAGGCAAACGTTGTCTCAACAAAAGAATACACGATCTTTAACTTGCAGGATGCGATCGGTGCGCAGAAAAAAGCCGAAGCCGTTAAAATCGCATTCCAGTTATTGGAAAAAGA
>Ga0172379_10001419_pt1 | contig 47603 bp, 46 predicted proteins | sample GrowelOW334metaG_FD_119756 | JGI IMG/M metagenome (GOLD analysis project Ga0172379, IMG submission 119756) | Groundwater microbial communities from an aquifer near a municipal landfill in Southern Ontario, Canada - Groundwater well OW334 metaG | ecosystem: Environmental > Aquatic > Deep...
AGGACCGAGATTTACGAACCTCTAGTGCGCCGGCTGTCCCACCAGGGGCACCGCCGGGTAGCTACGTTCGGCACGGATAAACGCTGAAAGCATCTAAGCGTGAAGCCGTCTCCAAGATTAGAATTCAGAGAGCCCTCCTAGACTAGGAGGTTGATAGGCGGTAAGTGTAAGGGCCGCGAGGCCTTCAGCTGAGCCGTACTAATAGCTCGATGCTTCGGCCATCCAATGATGATGGCAATGTAATTATCGTGTACATAAGGCTACTTTAAAAATTTATGCCTTGTACGTATTATCTTCGAAAATTAGCAATGATCAATTTACGATTTTCAATTAATGAAAATTGAGAACTGATAATTGAAAATTGATTTGGGACGCTGACTTTACTAAGTAATTCTGTTACTCGGTGAAGCCGGTGGCTCAGCAGTGGGGTCACACCTGTTCCCTTCTCGAACACAGAAGTTAAGCCCACTAGCATCGATGGTACTTGGACCCAACCCGGTCCTGGAAGAGTAGACCGCTGCCGGACTAAATAAAAAATCGCCGAAAGGCGGTTTTTTATTTTTAAAAACAAGCTCATGTCATCTTTACATAATTTACGGGATATAGTAGACTTGTGTCTTGTCGATTGCAGTTCCTTAACAAAAAAAAGAGGTTAAGACTGAAAGAATAGGGTAGGAAGTTCCGTTTTTTGGATGGAATTTGGTTGCAGAAAAAAGGGATAAGGTGACTCATGTTTGTAAGGATTAGGATGTTCGTTACGGCGATGTTTGGGACGTCACTCGCAGTCGTGTTGATGCTGCTTCTGATGGGCTGCGCTGTGGACACCGCTTCGCAACAAGGAGAGTCCATCGGGAACACGCAACAGCTCTGGCAGGCTTCATGGCAGCAGGTTGCCGGAACGACGTTCGTGCCGCAGAGCAACTCCGTCGTCACCACTTTCGTGGACAATTCAGGTGTCCACATGGTGGGGACCTCCACGGGAAATCGAGTCTGGTACAAGCGTGTGGCAACGGACGGCGTAACGGTCGTGGTGCCCTGGGCTCAAGTGCCAGGACAGGGCCTCTTCTTCGGCACGCAGTACACGCCCATCATCGTGCGTGGAACGCAGGTTCTGCGTTCAAGGCAACCCTACATAGTGTTCCGTGTCATCACGGGAGGCGACGTGGAGTACACGACGCTGAACCACTACTTCGTTGGCAACACATGGAGCTGGACAGGTACGTGGACTACCGTTCCCACGATCCCCAACGGGGTGCTCCGTCCCGTTGCCGGCACGTACTTGAACGGGAACAATCGAATCTACCTGTTCTACATCGGCGTGACAGACTACCAACCCTACGTCACGTATTCCGACAACAACGCCTCGACATGGACAGGGCCGTATCTCATCGGCGGCGGTCAGGCGAACGACTTGGCAGCAGTGGATCATCACACAGACGCGAATAACCACTACATCGAGCTGGTTCGACGCAACCGGCTCAATGGCTACCACTCCTGGAATCGTCTCCTGGATCCCGCCGCCCTGGATTCCCCCGATTGGCGTGGATGGCAGACGATCCCCGGTGACGTGAGTTCGTCGGCAGACATTGGTTTGTTGGTGCAGAAGACCTACAACTTTTGCATCTCCGTGACCGATGAAAACAATTTCCGTCCTTACGAGAACTGCACCACGTACGGCTCCGGAGGAGATTCCAGTACGTTCGCTGCAACGTGGACGCAGATCCTTCCGGCCTTCGATGCCTACTGGGGCGTCAACGCCACGTCCTATTGCACCAGCAACGACAGCGTTCCTGATCTGTGCCCTAACGGGAACACCAAGAAGTACGACTACGTCACGCAGAACGGAACCCCGCCTGCGGGGTACCAGTACGTGCAGTGGGAACTGAAGTAAGCCTCCGCTGTTCAGGTTTGAACTGAGCTTACACAGCGAATCCTAAGCGTCTCCTTCGACGCTAAACACTCTCTCGCCACGCGCCGTTCTGGTGTATGGCATTCTCTGAGCCCTGTATCTCAACGGGCTCGGAGACGAAAGCAAGATCACGAATCATTTTGCGGTTTTACTTTCCGCAAAAACCCTCCTTATCGGAGGGTTTTTGCTATTCTGAAATTTTCTACCAACCTTTCAGCCTCCTCGCCACACTCAATATCACCAAAAGCTTTAAGGATACTTTGCTCCATGTCTGCTTTGTAGGTCTCGATTTTTTGCCTGGCGCATTCAATGCCAAACCGTTGCTCGTCAGTCGGGCCAAAGAGTTGGTTTAGGACAACGGTCAAAGCATCTTCTCTTTCTGTATTGGCCGGCACCCAATCCAGCCTCTCCTGTAAACTCAGGCTCGGGTCATACATGGGCACGCCCATGCTTTTGCAAAAGTTCATGGTGCGATACACCGAACCCGGGTGGAACCAGCCGACTTGGTCTGCTGATTGCACGATTTTGCCAATGATTGTTTGTGGGGGATTCAAATGGGGAGTGAGATTTGGATTTTGAAAGTCATGGCTGAGTACTGCATCGCTTACAAATGGAGTGAGATGCTGGAGATGGTGCACTAAACAAAACGTTTCGGCTCTTTCTGCGCTTACAATATGATGTCGAACCTGATCAGCACCGAGGATCAACCCGTCATTATTGATTCTGCCGCTGTCATGGAACACTGCGGCGATTGATGTCGCGGTCAAAGCTGATTCCCAGGCGCGTGCAGGGTCAATTTTTTCTCCAGCCAAGACCAGTTCCTGCTTTTCCGAGTTATTGAGCTTTTCTATGAATTTCAAACAGGCTGTTTTGACCTGATTACCATGTTCCAGCCCATGATGCGTCTCGCGGAAAAAAGACTCCAGCCATTTTTTGTCATTAAAAACATTTTTCAATAAATCTGCGATTGCAGGCTCGTCCAAGGTATAAAAATCCAAGACTAAATTCATAAAAACTTATCAACAATTGAGGCAATCTTAGCTAGGTTTCAATTGTTTGTAAAACTTGGCCAGATTTGGGATTTTATCAAAAAAGCACTCTCAGCTATTGCCTTGAGTGCTCTAGAACATAGTCCTGGTTTTGTCCAAGCGAACCACTACCTCGTGAGATTCGGAATTCTGGCCATCGAAACGGGTGAGAATCCAGACCTTCTTCTCTGTGGAGAAATAGATTTCTTGGAAGTTCCCACGGCCGATGTTTATGCTCGGAAAGCAAATGTGCAAGGAACTGTTTTGGACCTTGAGGGCCGTGACCAACACTGTCATGAAGATCTCATTACCGGTCCGGCTTTCGATGTGAATTACTTTGCCAACGATACTTGGCTCCACGGGCAAGTCACAGAATCGGAGCGTCGCTACCAAGATGCATACAGGCTCTTTTACCTCGAACATGTCGTCCTCCTTGAGCTGCGTGATTGCGCAAAATTACAGGTAGGCGGCTGTTTTGTCAAGAAGTGAGGCCTAAATAAAAAAAGCCGCACTCTCGAAGATGAATCTTCGATGAATGCGGAAGAAGCGGGTTGCTACTCGGTTGGAGAAGCGGCCTCGAGCAGCTTTTTGAGTTCACTAACGAGAATCGTCACGGACGACAACTTGGACTTGTCTGGGTCGTAACTAGGGGTTTCGATTTGAGCACCTTGCATGATGTCGATTCCAAGCGCTGCATTCAGAGCCGTGATTCGCATCAGCTCGTTTTTGTTGGGTTTCTGCTGCTCAAGATTGAGGATCAGCAGTACACCTCTTGGGCATCCATTCTCGATTTCTTTGGCAAAACAAGTGACGCGGGTTTGCGCCCACTCTTTCGCGTCTTGCACGAGTTTTTCGTTTCGCTCCCTCTCCACTCTTGCTTCATAAGAGGTGATGGAGCTCAGGATATGTTTTCCTCTCTCGGTCAGCATCTTCGTTACCTCCGTTGTAGGTGCGGGTTTGACCGCCTAAACATAGATGAAAACCATGTTTTTGTCAAGGGAGCAAGGATTTCTGGTATACTACTGGCATATGAACTTTTATTTTAAACGCGTTGCCATAGTTTGTTCCTTTATTTTGCTTACAGTTACGCTGTCTGGCTGCGGTTTGAATTATAAATCACTTGGAATCAAGGGTTTGTCCAAGGAAGTCGCGACGTTTGAACCGAGCATCCAACAACAGCTCGAACAATCTCTGACCGAAGGCATGATCCAGTCCAAAGTTCCGGGAGTAATCGTTGGCATTTGGTCGCCCAAAGGCACATGGGTGCATGCCCAGGGATATGCGGACATAAAAACAGGCAAACAAATATCAGTGAGCGATAGTTTCAGGATCGCGAGCAACAGCAAGATGTTTACAGCCAAGACGATCATGCTTTTGGCTGAGCAGGGCAAGCTCGGTTTGGATGACAAGCTCTCAAAATATGTTGCAGGCGTGAAAAACGGGAATGCTGTCACCATCCGCCAGCTGCTCAACATGACCTCGGGCATCTATGACTTTACTCTGAATAAGGAATTCAGCGAAAAATATTTTGAAAATCCTACTATGCCTTTTTCTGACCAGGATTTTTTGAAAGTCGTGGCCAAAGGCAAGCCCACGTTTGCGCCGGGCAAGGGTTGGAAATATTCAAACTCCAATTACTATCTATTGGGCATGGTCATTGAGAAAGAAATGACCAAAAAAGCTGAGGATGTGATCATGGATCTGGCGATCAAGCCCATGAATTTGAAGAATACATATTTTCCAACTGGCAATGAATTGCTTGGCAATGTTGCCCATGGATACAAGGATGTTGATGGGAAATTAACGGATTACACGACTCAAAACCCCATGATTCCTTGGACAGCTGGTTCCATGGTATCTGATATTTATGACATGAAAAATTGGGTCAAAGCCTATGCCACCGGGGAAGGTTTGAGCCCAAGCATGCTAGCTGAACAACTTAAATGGATTGATGAACCCGGCCAAGCTGGAGACGTGCGTTATGGCATGGGCACCATGTATATTGATGGCTTTATCGGGCACGCGGGCGTTATCTTTGGCTACAATACATTCATGGGATATTCGCCTAAGGAGGATGCGACCATAATCGTCATGACAACAACGGATGATGACCATGATGGCGCGGCTGTGAAACTGTTTGCCCACTTCTTGAAGACCCTTTGGCCCGAAGATTTGGCCAAATCCCGTTTAGCGAAATAAAAAAAGCACTCAGAGCAATGGTCGTGAGTGCTTAAGAAGTATCCTAGTTGGAAGGGAAAGAAGTACTATTTGCGAGCGGCTTTCCATGCCTCGAATTCAGCTCCTGATTTGAACGGGCCGTGATTGATGAGAGCCTTGATTGGCTCATCACTTTTGACCCATTCGATTTCCTTGATTCCTTTGAGTACATCCGGAGTCAAGTGGAAGGCTGCGGGATCATCGTCCCAGTCCGCGTAATTGCTGAAATCCCTGATCAAACGGACGCAGCAATTGTAATTGCCGGTCTTTACGGCGCCGTCGAAAGCCCGGAAGTACAGGTCTTTAAGGAGCGTGTCGAAGCTCGCCTCGGTTCTTCGTTGCCACAAGGCCGAGGTGAAGTGGCTCAAGGAATGGACCCAATACCCATGCTCATTGGGATTTTTGGGCTGGCTGCGGGCGAAGCACTTGAGCGCTGTTTCAATTACCTCGAGTTTGCAGCATTCTCTGAGCACGAGGTCAACAATCTTCTCTTCGAGGATGTAATCGTGAAGAAAAGAGATCGAAGCTTGGGCGTCATCGCTATTGACGCGATTGATCTGGTCCCGAATGTTGCGAATGATTTGATTCTCGAAGCGCTGTATCGCTTCATTGATCCCGTAGCCACGACGCTCCGCATTGTCATACAGCACGCCCGAGAACTGCTCAATCGGCCCGCCGCTGTTAGCGAAGATAATGCCTCGATAGCCTTCTTTGCGCAGGGCGCGCACGACATCTGCGCCGGTTACGTCTTTGGCGCCCAAGCCATAGCCAACCAGCACGATATCTGGTCCCAGCTCTTTGACATCGCAACAGGTCTGCTCGATTGAAACAAATGGCTGAAGGTGCAGCACCGTGTGCCGGTCGCCAAAACCAGCCTGTGCGCATTGTTGCTTGATCTCGTCCATGCGGTCATCTACGAACATGATAATAGCCATGAGATTTCTCCTTGTAGTTGTCGCAGTTCATTGCTGACTAATAAGGATACCTCAAATTGTGATTATTGTCAACTATAACACCCATAATATGGTTAAAAATACAGGATTGAGGCTAAGGTACGATGGTTTATTGTCGTAAAAATAAGTTGACACATTCGTCATTTTGTGATATCCTGCCAGTATATGCCAAGAATTGATGAGATATTAAAGGCCTTTTCCCTCACGGATATTGAGGCCAAGGTCTATTTATCGGCTTTAAGTCTGGAAAAGCCGGCGGTCGCACAGATTGCCAAGAAAGTCGGCCTCAACCGCACGGCTGCTTATCATCACATAAACCACCTTTTGGAAAAAGGCTTTTTGAAGCAAACGCGCAAGGGCAGGGTAGTGCAGCTCGTGGCCGTGTCGCCGGCTGAATTGGCCGAGCGGTTTGAGCGCATTACCACTGATTTTAAGAGCATGGTTCCGCAGTTAGAATCTTTGCAAAAGATTTCACGTGAAACCCCGATAATCGAAATCACTGAATCACGCCGCGGGTATTCGCAGATCTACGGCGAGATCTCTTCCATGCCTGAGGGTTCAATGTTTCGCGTGTTGGAAGGCGCGCAAGCTTGGCAAATAGAATTGCAATTACAGTCTGAAAAAGACTTGAATACGTTTTTCACACGCATCGTTGAACGTAAGATCGTGACACGCGGTATTTTTACTGAAGAAGTATCTGAGGTTATCGAGAAGGGTCTCAGCAGAACGAATCGGAAAGTTTTTGAAGCGCGCCAATGGCAACTAAAATCTTTGCCCACGGCCATGTTGCCATTCCAGCAGCTCATGTTCATCTACGGTGACAAAACAGTATTTGTCTTTCCGAGTTCGTCTTTGGTCATGTCCATCAAACACAAGGATGTCGCTGAGGCTATGCTGGCCATGTTTGAAGGCCTGTTCAATTTTGGGAAAAGTGTTAAGTTCTAGACAAGACTGGTTATCTGGCTGACTTGCCTGCTATAATATTGCCAGCTTTATGAATCCCTTTGAGAAGATAAGCCCAGCGGAAAAATCCTTGCAGGATTTGAAGACTTTTTATAAGAAAACAGGCAAGCTGGATGAGCTTAAGGCATTGGAAGGTCCACTAGTACCTGTTTTACCGGAGAAGTATCTTAAAATGCTCAAATCGATTGATCTGGAAATGGTAGAAAGGACCATGAAGAAAATCAAAACTATTTTTGCGCCGCCATTTCCATTCCACGTTGAACCAGAAGATATTTTATCTCCAGACGAGCTAAAAAATTTGGTAGATGCGCTGGCTATCGCGGCTTATGATCAGAAATTTTTATTGACTGGAGCCGTTGCCATAGAGAATAAGATTGCAGACAATCAAATTTTAGAACCAAAAGACATTGAATTGTTGGAAAAGAGCATTGAAGACTTCAAAAAGTATGTTTAAAGTTGGTTGGATGGTATAATTTTCAGCAATGTCGCAGTTGTTTGGGATTATTTTTTCTTTAGGAGCCTTATTCAGTTGGGCTTTTGGAGATTTCAATATCCAAAGATCAACACGGGCTTTTGGGATTTGGAAAAGCCTTTTTTATATTGGAATTTTTGGGTTTGCTATCCTTCTGCCGTTTGTTTGGTCAGATTTGCCCGCTGTTTTTTCCAATAAAAACGAATTATTACTATTAATCATAACAAGTTTTGTAGTAGTCTGGGCCGGGCAATTCAATTTTTTAGGACTTAAGAACGGAAAGTTCTCTGTGATTATGCCCCTCACAGGCCTTGAGTTGCCAATTACCATTATTGTAAGTGTTATTTTTGTGGGTGATAGGATTAGTTGGCTTGAGGGTTGTGTCATGAGCATGGTCTTTTTAGGACTCATGCTTTTGGTCGTAAAAGGCCAGGGTGTAAAAATTAGTAAGGAAAATTTAGAGAAAGGTGTGCTTTATGGCCTGCTTGGTGCTTTGGGCTTGGCTTTGGTAAATGTTTTAATTGGTTTAAGCAGCCGTGCTACTTCGCCATTGGTCGCGATTTGGTTCACCCATACTTTTGCGGCTCTATATTGTGCTGTTGTCTTGCTCTGGAAAAAGGAGTTCAAGTCTTTTAAACAAGATTTTGTTAAAAATACCAAGTCATTGTTGTATGGCAGTATTTTGGATAATTTTGCTTGGCTTTGCTTTGCTTATGCCACAACATTTATCTCAATAGCTATTGCGACGACAATCAGCGAATGCTTTATTGCGGTCGGAGCTTTGTTGGGCATGACGATTAATCATGAAAAACTTAAAAAACGTCAGGTCGCTGGCATGGTAATCGCAATTTTAGGCGTTATCATCCTGTCTGTGTTAGCAGGTTAGTGGTATAATTAAGCTATGAAGAGGGGAAAGGCCGGGAAAAAATCAAGATTTGAGCATGAAGTGCCCTTTGAAAGGGATGTTTGGTACTGGGTTGAGCATGTGGCGCATTGGTATGCGCTTTTTTTCGTGGCAGTGTCAATTTTGACCTTTGCTTATTTGTTTTTGAATAATAGTGCACCGACTTTTGCTGGACAGATGTTACCTTGATGTCATCTCGACGGAGGACGAGCACGGTCGAGGACGATTGGAGAGATCTTCGAGTGACTTAGGTTCTCGACAGGCCTTTTTGCATAAAATTTCTCGTCACTCCGACTTCCCTCGAAATGACAAAGGGTATTTTTAGAGGTATTCTTGTCGCGATATGTCACATATAGTTTGTCTTGGTGGGGGAACTGGGACGTTTACCGTGCTATCTGGGCTAAAGAAACACGATTTAAAGCTTTCGGCTGTTGTATCCATCGCAGATAATGGGGGATCAACCGGAATTTTGCGTGATGAGCTCGGAGTTTTACCACCAGGTGACATTCGGCAGTGCTTAGTTGCGCTTTCTGGCGAGGATCAGCTCATGCGTAAGCTTTTTATGTATAGATTTCACGAAGGCATGCTCTCAGGACATAACTTCGGCAATATTTTCCTTTCAGCGCTTGAAAAAGTGACTGGTGACCCGCTTTCTGCCATTGATGCTGCTCACAAGATCCTGGATGTTAATGGCCAAATCATTCCTGTTTCAGCTGTGGCAGCTAATTTATTCGCTGAACTAAGCGATGGAGTTGTTCTTGAGGGCGAAAAAGTGGTTGATAAGCATGATTCTGACCATTCTCCTATCGCCAGATGCTTTCTTTCGCCTGCAGTCCAAGCTAATCCTAGGGCTTTAGACGCTATCCGCGAGGCAGATGTCCTCATTCTTGGGCCTGGAGACCTATTTACCAGCCTTATACCTGTCTTGCTGGTTGAGGGGGTCAAAGAGGCGATTGCAGAACGCAAAGGTCAAACCATTTTGGTCCTTAACTTGGTGACCAGGTCAGGGCAGGTGAGTTCGCCCTTGGCCTCAAACTTTCTGGAGACCATCAACCAGTATCTTGAGCCTGGGTCCATCACGGACGTAATCATGAATATCCGGAAGCCTCATCCAGACATGATCCAGGATTATTCCAACGCTGGCGACATGTTTATTGAAGATGATTTGAATGGCACTTCAATGCCTGTCATACATCGGGTCGATTGCTTGTCAGACAAACAACCTGAAAACGTGGTTGGAGACAAATTAAAACGAAGTTTGATTAGGCATGATTCAGAAAAATTAGCTCAAGCGATTATTAACGCATGTAAAGCGCAAAATAGAACTGAACAATGACCACTCATATTATCCACACAACTTAAAAGTCGTTTTCTTATATACGTACAGCATAGATTTCGTGATTGTATCAAAATTGGATACAATGTTAGTGGGTTCAAAAAGAGATTCTTCGCCGGTGCACCTTCAATCCCACCACCCACAAAAAACAAAACGGCGAAAATCAAAAACCTCTTTCCATAAACGGAAAGCCAAAAACAAAAATCAGTGCCAAAACTGCACTGAGCCACCCCGCAGAATTGCGGGGTGTTTTCTATAACATTTTTTCCGCTGAACCCTTAACCCACAACCCTTAACGCTGAACCACTTTTGTCATCTCGAACGTTCCTCGTGTCATCCTGAACGAAGCTTGGCAAAGTGAAGGATCCCCACTAGGTAACTCGGTGGAGATCCTTCGCCTTTAATTCATTGCTCAGGATGACGGCCGTCGTGTCTATACCAAGCAAAGGCTTAACCTACTTGTCGCGCATATGGCACGACACTCTCCCTTAAGAATAAGGGAGAGGTTGGTATTCTAGCGTTTATTGCGGATAAGCCTGATTAGGGCTCGGGGTCTGATATGTACTTGTATCGAGATCCTGAATCAAGTTCAGGATGACGTATCTGTATAGTTATCGCCACAGTCTTCTTTGTTGTCATTGCGAGTGATAGCGCGGCAATCTCTTACTGATTAATTAATTAGCGTTAGATTGCCACGTCGCTCGTCTAACTCGTTCCTCGCAATGACAAGTGGCGCTTTAAAAGTATGATTTTTATCATCACAGGTTGTCCACATGTATATCAATTGTAATATTTTATGTTTGTTAAGCGCTTTAAACACGCATTGTTAATCGTGTGTATAATTAATGAGGTGGCTGGTCAAAAACGAAATACAGTTAAATAAACAAAAAATATATTAGTAGAGACGCATAATCATGCGTCTCTACTAATATACAATCTTACTGCGGGCAATTAATTGTGCTAAAATAAGAGCATGCCAAAAAAGATAGTGGCTCCATTAAAGCCAGAAAACAATATTTCAGGTAAAGATAAGTTCTATTTAGCTGTGATTGTCTTGGTTGTGCTCGCAGCTTTTATCTTAATGTTGGTTAATGGCACGAAGGAAAAGAAAATAGACCAGAATCAAGTTCAGAATAATATTGCAAGTACGTCAACAAAGCCAAGTATTGAAACAATTGTGGATAAAGTATCATCTATGATATTTGGTCAGAGCGCTGAAAAACCTTTGGTTGTAACCATAGTCAACATCGATGAACTGCAATCTAAAGACCCGATTTTTTATAAAGATGCTCAAAACGGCGACAAGATATTGATCTGGACTGAAAAGATCGCTTTATATAGCTCAAGCGCTGATAAATTGATAACTGTTGTGCCAAGAGCTTTATGGGATGCGCAAAATACTGAACCCGCTACATCAACGCAACCTGTTAAACCTTTGACAATAGATGAGAAAGCTACGATTACAGTAAAAAATGGTACAACTCAAATTGGTTTAGCTAAAACAATCGGCGATCTATTGATGCAAGGCGGTCTGGATGTGGTCAAAACAGGCGACGCAAAGAGCAAGAATTACATTCAGACGCAGATTATTCGCTTGACCAGCGAAGCTTATCCAAAGACTGAGGAAATTCTGAAGAAAGATCTAAAAGTTGAAATCACGCAAGGCATCCCAGCCAATTATTCAGATAAAACAGATTACATTGTGATAGTAGGCGCAGACCTAGTTCCTGCAGAATAACATCTTATTAACAAGCAATAAGATCAGGTCAGCATCCAAAAGAAGTCTAAACAGACTTCTTTTATCTTTCTTCTTTGTTCTCTCGTATAATGTAAGCAGCTTCTGATGTATGTATCTGAGGTCGTCCGTAAGGGCAAAATAACTCCATTTTTGCATAAAGCTATTTTTGGAGTACAAAAAGCAAAAATAAAACATGCGTGATTTTAGAATTCTCCATGCTTGAATTCTAGAGTCACGAAAATCGCATGCAAAATCTTCGGATTGCGTGCGATTTTTTAATCCTCTTCGCTTCTCCTTTAATAAAGGAGATTTAAACGTACAAGCCTGAAAACCTCTTCGCTTCTCCTTTCACAAGGAGATTTAAACGTACTGGCCAAATTAATTAATGCGTTGATGCACTGGGTCACTGCCCCTTGAGAAAGGGGCCAAGGGTTTTCTTAGAACTTTAGGGCAGTCAACCATTGCCAGAAGGCAATAAGTGTGCCAAGTTATGCCTGACTTTTGACATAAGGAGATGGCAATGGACATCAACGTTGGCAAGGTTTCGATTCCTGAGAGCGTGATCCGTCTGGTGCTTTTAGCGCTTGGTTCAGCCAAAAAAGACAACGAACGGTATCTTGAGATCCTTTCCAGGCGCGTTTTGTCTGCAGTGGTCTGGTATGAGCTCTACGTGAGTCTGGAAAGATCTGATGAATTGCGTGACCCGGCCTGGGCCGAGGTCAAACGCAGGTACATAGTCACTGATCTCGGAAGGCGAACAGAAAAGCCCAGGCCTCCAGACATCCAATATTTTTTGGACAGGCCAGGTGTTTTGGCAATAGAGGCTGCGCTTTCAGAAGTTGGTAAGCTGAGCCAAAAGAAACCTTTCTGGCACAGCATACCGCGTACACAGCAAGAGCGGCGGCGCTATGACCGCGCCATGTTCGCCAAGGTACGCAACCACTGCGCAGAACAGATCTTTAAAGGTGCCAAGGCCACACTCGACGAGCTGATCTTCATGTATGCGCGGAGTTCACGAGGAGACAGGCTACTGAAGGATGTGTTCTATCGGATTTTGGCGAAGATGGGGGGCCTGCGATTCGAGGAAATACACGCAGCTCTTGTCCAAGTGCAGAATAAACGAAGAGAACTGCACAAACTCCATGGTATAAAATTGATACAGCGCGACGGCTTGGAGGCTAGTTTGGCGAACCGGCTTTGCGCTGCCGCGCTAACTCCGGCTCATTTCATCACCCTGCATCGCATTGCACCCCATCGTTTCGGCGACATGGCCGAGCGCATCTATGCGGCAACCAGGCGAAAGTCTTCTAAAGGCCCTGCGGCTAAGATCTGATCTTGGCCGTTTTTTAATATATCTTTATATTTAGGCTAATCTTAGATGAAATAAATGACCTCTTCACCATTGACGAATCTTCATTTTTGTGCTAGACTCATGCATTACAAGAGTGTAATCAGTTGAGCTGTGCTCGATTGCAACTTTGGACATCTAGCGTTCAGTTAAATGTTGGACAGGAGAATAGAGAAAATGAAAACAATCGTTTCGTTCCTCGTTGCCCTCACGCTCTCTCTTTCCTCGTTCGTCGTCTTGGCCCAGGCCAAGCCGGCTACTGGGTCGGTCGAGTACCAAGCTGGATACGAAAAGGGCCGTCCGGTGGGTCACATCCTGGACATGTACATCGAGAAACAGGCGTGGGACAAGATCGGGATCAGCGGATTCGCCCTCATGACCAAGGATTGGGCCGAAGCTTACGCTGGTCCGACATATTCGCCGGCAGGTTGGGTAAGCGCCAGCATGAGTTTCGGCGGTCAGCAACGTGAAGGCAAGGTCACCCCGCGTTACGCGACCTCGCTCTGGATGGGCGGCGGGGAACGATTGCCTCTCCAGTTCCTTGGCTTCTTCGAGGGAGATGGATCAATTGCAGGCGCCTGGTATGACGCCAAGGCATTGTACAGCCCTCTCTCGTGGATCTCGCTCGGTGTCCATGGTCGGCGCTTCGTAGGTATCGGTCCGCGTGTTGAGGTCAAAGCTCCAATTCCCGGCATGCCGGTCACTGTCTGGGCCACGTGGAACCCCTACGACCCAGAGTCTAGGAACGAGCATGAAAGCAAGGCTCGCGGAATAATCGGAGTGCAGGCCTCGTTCTAGGAACTGCCCTTTCGTCACAATTATTGAAACAGTGCTTTGCGGCTAAGATCTGATCTTGGCCGTTTTTTAATATCGGAGATCCTTATTTTTGCAATTTAAAAAACGCCCGAGTCGAGTTTTGCTCGAAATCGGGCGCAGAGAACGGAAGGAGTGGGTTAGAAGTCGTGTGGCAGACCAGCACTCAAGTTTAAGTGACTCACCAGACGAAAGATGATCTGTTGAGCATAATCATAGTCGTCCTCCACTCGGAGTCTGTCCGCATCAGTGGGCGCGTGCCAATTGATATGGTCGGAGCTGTCATGATCGAATTTGATGCCCGGCCTGTCGAACGACAATTGAGGGAATCTTCCTAAAAACCATTCCCTGAATCGTGAGTTGTCGGTTCCTTGGAAATTCCATTTCATGTCATGCGTACGTGGCATGAAATTGAAGCATAGCTGGTCATCGCATCCGATGAGATGCAGGTCGCCGCGCGAGGTGAATATCTTGCTGATCCACTCAGGATCCAACAGAACGTTGTAGTACATGACGCAGCCCTGTCCGATTCCTGATTCACCCTTGTAGTAGAACGTAGGTCGGCGAGGATTGGCCAGGGTCGCTTTGAGCTCATCGATGTTGTTCGAATACGCACGAGCGACTGGTTCGGCCAGGTCCGTGGCAGCCTTGGCCAGGATCTCGTATTTGGCCAGCAGCCCCTCAGGGAAGGGACTGTGCCAACTGCCGTATGCTCGCAGAATCTGTTCGCGGCAAGCGAGGCGGTCGGACCCGGTTTTGGAATCCAACCAACGTCCGATGAGTGGTTTGTTGCTGCGCATGTGCTTTTCCCAATAGTCACGCAGCATGCTCGCGGTCTGGCGGTCGTAGTAGTCGGCCATGTGCAGGATGAATACGAAGCGTTCCGGAGACCTGAACAGGAAACATGTCTGCCAATCAGACCATTCTGCGGCCATGAAATCTGGCGCTGTCAGGCGGCGTAGGATTTTGCGCCAGGTGTAGTGATCTTGGACGGTAATCAGATTCAGGCTCTGCAATTCGTTTTGGCTCCTGGACGTATCGACGAGCAATGCATCGCGGACAGTTTCGAGCGGAACATGATGGCCGTTTGAGCAGATAATTTCCGCCTCTGGCGTGGCGAGCAATTTCTTGCAACGTCCGCGTGGCATCTTCTCCGCGCAACAGACTGCGCCGTCAGATCGGACGGTGACGCTGGGTTGAAGGGATTCTTCAGTCGCCCGGACCGCGGATGTACTATGAGACATGCTGGGTCGCTCCTTGTGGTGCCTACATATGTAGGCGTTGTTAGGGTACATCAGCCAAGATAACCAAAAAATGTTTTTTTGTCAAGGTTCGCATCATTCACTTTTCACTTTTCGTTGAATCTCTTACTCTCTTGCTCTCTGCATCTCTCTGTCGTAACCTATTGCCATGCGAATCATCTCAGACCTGCACATACACTCCCGCTTTTCGCGCGCCTGCTCAAAAGATTTGACTATTCCTAACATTGCCAAGGCTTGTGAGCGCAAAGGCATTGATTTCGTGGGCACAGGCGATGCCCTGCACCCGATTTGGCGCAAAGAGATAGCAGACAGCCTTGTAGAGCGCGAAGGAGCGTTTTATTTGGCTGATGGATCGTCTAAAACCGCGTTTTGCCTCACGACTGAAGTTTCTTGCATTTATAAAAAGGGAGATAAGACGCGCAGACTGCATCATGTTATCGTTTTTCCTGATCTGCAGGCCTTGGAAAAAGTCGCAAACAAGCTTACAAACGATGGTTATAATTTAAAAAGCGATGGCCGGCCCATAATGGGCCTTGATTCGCAAAAGCTTTTAAATATCCTTTTGGAGATTGATGAGCGCATCCTTTTGATACCAGCGCATGCTTGGACGCCTTGGTTTGCGATTTTTGGCTCAAAATCAGGCTTTGACTCAATGGAAGAGTGTTTTGGCGAAGACTCAAAGTATATTCATGCGATTGAGACGGGGTTGTCGTCTGACCCGCCTATGAACTGGCGTATAAGCGCACTTGATCGTCTATTCCTCGTCAGCAACTCTGATGCGCACTCGTACGACAACTTGGGACGCGAGGCAAATGTGTTTGAAATGGAAAAACCGTCTTTTGCAGAATTGCGGCGCATCTTAGTAGAACACGACGCGTCTAAATTTATTGAGACGCTTGAGTTTTTCCCTGAAGAAGGCAAGTATCACGTGGATGGGCATGCTGACTGCAAATTTTGGTGCGAACCTGAGAAGTCGCGCAAACTGAACAACAAGTGCCCTAATTGCGGAAAGCCTTTGACTATTGGCGTGCTCTCGCGCGTGCAAGACTTGGCAGACCGCCCAGTGAATCCTGAGCGTCCAATTAAATCAGCGCCTTTCCGCAGTATCATCCCTTTGCGCGAATTGATCGCAGATTGCTTGGGCGTGGGCAAAGCGAGCAAAAAAGTAAAAGAAGAATATGACAGGCTTATATTGAACGCGCCAGAGTTCTCAATCCTTCTTGATTTGGACGAAGAACGTTTGAAATTATTCGCACGCCCAGACGTCGTTGAGGGCATAATGCGCATGCGCAACAGGGAAGTTGATATCCGCCCAGGGTATGACGGAATTTTTGGTGAAGTGCGTGTACGAGATGTTACAAAAAAACCAGCGCAACAAAATTTATTATAATACCGTCCGGGTAGAGACGTCGCCGATGGCGCGTCTCCCACAGCATCACAAATAAGCAAACCCCGCTCTCTCGAGCGGGGTTTTCCTCCTATAGGAAGAAATCTTTCAAGAAAAGTTAGATTTTCTTTGACTTCTTCGCGACCTTCTTCTTCTTTGTGGCCTTCTTCTTCGTTGCCTTCTTCTTTGCCATGTTAATCACCTTCCTTTCTTTTGAGTTCTGTCCCGATGAAATATCAGGATCAGTTATCGCAGTAAATATTTTTTTCGTTTTGTTACCTGCGACTGTAAATGTATTATATCACAATTTTTTCAAGTCAAGGAGAATTTATCGTAGACAATAGCTTTTAGACCATAGACGGTAGCAAGTATTTTATTTGATGAAAATATTTTTGGATTATTAATTTTGATTTTTAAATTATCCAAAAAAAGGCGTTAATAAAGGTTAAAATGTATATTAAAAAAATATTTTTGTGTTTTCTTGCGTTGGAAAAATATAAAATATCGTCAGCAATGATTTTTTTACGTGTTTTTGTGAGCGTAATGTTATCCACAAGCTACCACTTCAAAAAACTAATTTACAAAAAATTTCCCGTTTGGGAAATTTTTATGGACTGAATCCGCTTACACGTTTTCTGTCTCGACCGGCGCCTCCTCTTTGGTTGAGCATTCAGCGCACACACATTCGGCCTCTTGCATCGTAGCTCCGCACTCGCACTGGCAGGTGCCATTCTCGCAAGCCATCGGCGCCTTGCATTCTGGGCATGAGCAAGCTTCTTGAGTTACTTCGCCACCGCATTTGGAACAATTCATAGCAATAATTCACTAAATTATTTAGTGGTAAAAGAATATCACAATATATTGCAAACACCAAGATCTAAAACACCAAACACCAAGAAACAAGATCCAGATAAACTCCAAACTCCAAAATACAGATTGGTTTTTCGGTGTTTGAGTGTTTGATGTTTGTTTGGTGTTTGTATCTTGTATCTTGGTGTTTAGGAGTCTATTTGAAATCAAACGTCGCTAAAACATCCTCGATTGTTATAGTCGCGACTCCTCGACGTGCGCTGGTAGCCTTATCTTTTGGCGGATTCTTGATCCATATGAGATGCGTATTGTTACCGTTATATAAAACACTGAGGACAGCTGCGCTCTTTATGCTGTCCGGGGTTGATGTGTTTGGCAAAGGGCCTTTAACGCCCGTGATGACATGCCCGTTGACCAAATAAGCAACCGGGGTTGATGTGGCCAGTCTGGCGATGAGCAATTGTTCGGTTTGGGAGCTGTAAGGCACGACCGAAATCCAGGGGCCATCCGAGGCCTGTTGCTGGCTGCCTGTGCTTTCTATCTTGCCGGTTATATTTATGCCGTTTTCATCATTGGATGAGGTTTGCGATTCAGGCGGGTATTTGAAAGAAAGGCCTAAGCTGGAAGAGACAATGGAGCTCCAGCCGCTAACCAGCTTTGGCGACGGCGCAGGCAGAGCTTTGGCCGAAACAAGGAGTTTTCTTTCCAGTTCAAGCAAGCGCAGGGCTTCCTGGGCTTTTTCTATCTCTTGATTTGCCTGCGAAAGCTTTTGGTTTGTTTCCAAGACGGCTTCTTCCCGCTCTTCTTGGGCCTTGATGGCCTCAGCCCTGGCTTGCTGGGCCTCATTGGCCAGGTTTTTCCTGTCCAAATTAGCCAGATGCAGGAAATAGCCAGTGCCCAGACCCACAAAGATAGCTCCAAGCAGGACGGACAAGAGGATAGACCAAGCTTTTTTCATAAATATGTAGCTACCTGATTTTGCTGTATATGCTTACATAAATCAAGAGCACGGAGTTGACTAAACCTTTCACATGACATATAACATGTAACACGAAACATGCAGCAAACGGTCTTGATATATGCTATATGATGCATGTTACATGAAGGGGGCCCTTAGCTCAGCTGGTAGAGCATCGCGTTTGCAACGCGGGGGTCATCGGTTCGAATCCGATAGGGTCCACCACGTAAAAAACCGCTAAGTGTATGGCGGTTTTTTTCGTGCCCCCGCGTAAAGCGCCGTGGGACGCGCCACGCGGCCTTTACGGCGTGACGCGTAAGTTAAATCATTGTGCGTTTTACGGGGCAGTAACTTTAATGCGGTTTCACGTGGCACGGCCAAGCAAAAAAACCTGGTCAGCCAGGTTTTTTTGTATGCTAGTGCCACCCTTGATTAATTAGTCTTATTATGATAAAAAATCCGCGCATTTGTTCGTTAACACTCAAGCCAGGAGAGCGCCATGAAGCAGGGGAATACCCGAAACGTTCTGACGAGTCTATTAGTCGCCCTGACAATAGTTTTGGTTTCTGCGCCTGTTTGGGCGCAAAAGCCGGCCGACCCATTGCCCAAAGCTTGTTGCAGTAACTTCAGAGTCTATGCCGGAAGTCTGCTCGACGAGCTGACCAAGCTTTGCCAGACAAAGCCAGATGCACAAGCCCAGGTCCATGAGATTGTGAACGATTTTATCGGTCAGGTCTTAAAGATCCCTTTCGCCAACCAGGCGCAAGAATGCGTTCACATCAAGCCTAAGTTCACGGTCGGCAAGGACGAACATGCACTACACGGGTGCTATGACCCACGGAAATTGTTGGAAAAATATATGGCAGCCTATGCCAAGGGTATGCAACAGTGTCCGCCTCCACAGTCGACAACGGTTGTTCAGCCTCCCAATCCTTGCGATCCGCCGCAACCTGATAACGGTTGCGGCAACACCACGATTGTGGTTATGCCCGTGGCTTTTCCAACGGCGCTGCCGGTCAACAACTTCAACACGTTCAACTTCAACGTGAGTTACACCTTGGGTGAAAACAACAGGTCTGAGAAGCCGTCTGATCCGAAAGCGCCAGAACCGCTCCAGCCCCAGGTGCCCACTGAAAACGTGTTCGGCACATCGCAGACCGGCTTGCTGAGGCCTAGTGAAACACGCCTTGCGGCCGTTCAGATGCCGGTCGTGATAACTGACAATGGGACGTATGGCACAGCAGGCGTATCCTTTTCGCCTTACAAAATCTATCAGCTTGAATCAGATTCGGGTGATAGCATTGGGTCTTTGGAAAGAGTGCCGCTTCTCGGTAGGTTCCTGAAGCGCATCAATGTTTCGCTTGGTGCGACCAAGAGCCCGGGCATGATGGAACAGGCAGGTTCAGCCAATGGAGCTGTGGCCATTTCACTCCAGCACAGGAATGATCACGATCCATATTTGAACGAAAAGTTCGGGAAATGCTTGCGTGATGTGGCCAGGGTGATAACCGACGCGCGTAAAGAGGCTTGTGCTGACCAGAAAGAAGCGGCAGCGAAAGAGGAGTGCTTAGCAAATCACATAGCCTCAGAAGAGACTAGGTCGCGTAGTGGGTTCAGGCAATGCCTAGGCAATCACGCACGCTCTGCTGCCTCAACAGTCTTGGGCGCTTCGGCTGAATTGGTCAAAGCCTGGTACACCTACGAAGGCTCGTGGAACTGGTACCTCTCATGGCTGGCCTATGGCGGAATGGAATATAACCGCCGCCACGATGTGTTTGTGCCAGCCGAAGCAGGCGGCCAAATCAGCCTCACGACTGCGAGTTGTTCTGCGCACCTGGATGCGACCATGATGGCCGGCGCCACAGACAGTTCCATTAAATTTCGGCCGACGGGCGGCCTGGGAATCTCTTTGCCCACATTCAATGGCATGTCAGCCAACTTCGGAGTCAGGTTCATGCCGCTCGCTTGGGACGACTCCTGGAGCCACGACCCATTCAGCCGCATGGAAAAACGCTATGTGGTCGGCATTGGCTGGGCAGGCGAGGACGTGGCCATCAAATACTACCGCAAGACACTGGAGAATAAGAAACCTTGAACTCAGCAGCATGAAAGTGCTGTTTTTTTATATACAAAAAACACCCTTGCGGATGTTGAGTAGTTAGCCTTTCTTGAGCAGTTTGGCTGCTTTCAGCAATCGCCGAGCCTCTTGGCTGCAAGAATGACGCAGCACGTCATATATCTCTTCAATGCCTCGTGGCCAGGTATAGCGCCCACCGCGGCCTTCTGGGTGATCAGCTGTCGCTTCCCTGATTACGATGCGCATAGTGCCATCGCGATTGAAAAAGAATTTGCTGGTTGGATTCTGCTCGTCCTGGGGAACCAGGAAATAAGCAATCAGGTCGTCTTGACGCAGTTCATCGGTGTAGAGCCTCCGTGTTTCTGGTACACGCAGGTCAATAACCTGGGGCTCCAGATGGCAGGCATATGCCTTCACGTCCATCAAAATACTTGCGAATTGGGACGAGAGCTGGTGTAGGAGCTTTATCAGCTCATCAGCTCCCGCTCCCGATGGGTCGGATAGCGAGTCTGGGTTGAGCTGAAAGTGCTTCATCGCCTGCCTCCTGCCATTCTTTTTATGCTAAAAAGTCAATTCGGTCAACCCCTTAAACAAAAGAGCCGCCAGGCTCACTCAAGGGAGGCTGTGGCGGCAGGGGAAGAGAGTTCGATGGGTTGTTGCTCTTGGGTCGGCATGAGCTCCTGGATTTTTGCTCCGCAATCCAGAAAGATGGCATGCAACGGCGGGTCTTTCTCTACCAAAGCTGCTTGGTCGCTGATGAGCCGCTGGAAGGCTAAGAACTCTTTGCTCGCCTGTTCCAGAACGAGCTTTCGCTCAACTTGATCCTGGATCACCAGGGCTTTTGAGAGGAATAGGGCGCACGATTCGCCTAAGTAGCAGTAGTCGAGCCAGGCTAGGTGGCTATCGTAGGCAGATGCTTCTTCGGCCGTGAGGCTTGAGGCCTTGGCCTTGATGTCGTCGCGCAAACTCTGGATGCGATCGCGTGCGAATTCATCTCCGCCTTCGCGGATTTGGCGGATTCTGAATTCCACGATCCTGGCTGTGATAATGTCCGGCGTCAAGAGTTTTTCTGCGTCTTCTTGGGGAGCGATCTTGTTCTTCTTGGCTTTTCTTGCCATGCATCACCTCATTGGAAGATGAGGCAAGTTGTACCAGAAAAAAGACAAAACGTCAAGATATAAAACAGCCCCGGTTTGGGGCTGTCTTTTATGTATTTATTTTACATTTTGCCGTTTAAACCATGGCGAATAGCCTCCATAGTCTCATCCGGTGCATATTCATATTCTTTCCGGACAAGCTCGACTAAATCTCCTGTCAGATCAGGGTAATTATTAAGCACTTTTAACAATTCAGTATTTGGGATATCTTCTCCGCCGTGCCGCTGGCACAGCTCGATGATTTCATCGGTCAAAGACTTCAGTTCGGCCTTGGGCGCGCCATTGTTCAACTCATGTGCAATCTTATTGCGGATCTGATTTTGGATAAATTCTTTTTTCATCCACACATTATAACAAAAAGGGCACCGAAGTGCCGAGTCGTGTAAAGCCCCCGAGTTCGCATGAGGTCAATGAGCGGAGTTGCCTCGATTATTGGGTTGAGGCGAGATAATCATTGGGGTTGGTTGGGGAGCTTGATGAGAATCTCGCCTGCCAAGTATGAAGATTACGGCCGAGGCAACTATGGAGGCGAGCGCAATCACCCCAGCAACAGCAATAAGGTACACCATGTCAGCCCTCCTTGGTTTTGCTCGGCCTGGTCTTGAGGGGCCGTTAATGCGGATTTAACCACACGAAAATTATCAGGTCAATCTAAGGCTGGCACTTTGGACAAAAATGCGTGCCGCGCTGGGAAACAGTCGTCTTTTGGATTGCAGTAGCGCAGACTGGGCAGGGCAAGCCTTTTTTGCCGTAGACTTTGAGCTTGTTTTCAAACCCGCCTTTTTTGCCCTCAGCATTCACATAGTCCCTAAAGCTTGTGCCCTGCACTTTGATGGATTGGCGCAGGATTTTTTGGATGGAGCGGGCAAGCCGCAACAGCTCAGGCTTGGTTAGTGTCCACGTTGGTCTGGATGGATTTATGTTTGCATCAAACAACGCCTCATCCGCATAGATGTTGCCAATGCCAGCGATTATTTTTTGGTCCATGAGAGCGGATTTGATTTTGCTGCGTTTGAATTCAGAAATTCTTTTAGAGATTTCTTCGGACTTAAGATCAAGAGGCTCGGGCCCGTAGGAATCTAAGATTTTAACGAGTTCGCGATTTGAGACAATGCGCATAAAGCCAAAAGTGCGCATGTCAGACCATAAAAGGCGTTTGTTTCCGAAATCAAAAATCATGCGGTCGTGTTTGGTCGGAAAATAGCGCTTGTCGATCAACACAAGCTTGCCTGTCATCTTTAGGTGCGTCACCAAATTCGTCCTACGTCCTACGTCCCACGTCCTACGTGTCCTGTCGAAACCGGATTGAAACTCCCAGATAATCAATTTGGCGCGGCGGTAGACTTTGACCAGTTTTTTATTGATCAGTTTTTTTGCGAATGACGCGCCAGCTGGGAATTCGCGTCCGGTTTTGAATACTAAAATATCTTTGACTGTTTGTCCGGCCAACTCATGATCCAATCTTCTGGTAATAGTCTCAACCTCTGGCAGTTCTGGCATATTAAGAATTAACAATTTACAATTAATAATGAACAATTACAACCCCTTATCGAGGTGATTGACAAGAAGGCGTAGTTCTGCGTAAATATACCCAGTACATTCATAGGAGAAAGATCATGGGAAACAAGACTCTGAGCCCAGAAGCAAAAGCCAGGGCTGAGGAAGTTTTCCAGTCTTGGCTCAACGCGGTTAACATTTTTTTTGCAGGGGATGTCGGCAAAGGCGTGTTGAAAGAAATGCCAGCACATCTGCGAGGCCCAATGCGTTCTACGTTGGCAGCGCAGATCAAACCTCCAGACGGTGCTGATGAACAGTTTACTCAAGCTATCCGGGTTTTGAGGCTTGAAAAGCGGCTGGAGGCCAAGAGCCAACTTCGCGAAGTTCTTTCTGCGCGCAATAAAGACGAGCCGCTCGAGCGTGAGTGGATAGCTTTGGAGGCAGGCGCGATCGGCAATGTGTCCAGCGTCAAGCGCGTTTCCACGTGGAGCCTCAAAGTTGTCAAACCGGATGAAGTGCAAGCACCTTGTGAGTTGTCGCCATCCACGGCAGGGCCAGAAACTTTGCCAGCACCGCCTTCGGAGCCTGAATCGCCTGAGCCTGATTCCAAGTCAACCATGCCAGCTCCACCAGCCCTAACCATCCCTGCGGCATACAGCCCACAGGCACTGATGGACTGGAAAGAGTCTGGCAGGCTTCCTTCTTGGGAAGAGTTGCTTAACACAGGGCTCAACGAAGAAATTGTCGATGAAGAACAAGTTGAAACACGCCGTGCGATCCTTCCACCCCCGTCTAATCAAGAAGACTCACCGGAGATCCAAGTTGAAGAAGATCTTGGCTTAGAAACGTCCACGTCAGAAGTAGACTTGATCTTTGAAGAGTTTTCCAAAGATCCTTAGCGGCAACTCAAGCCGCTTTTTTAGTTCTTTTAATTTTCAACTTATCTAATTTGACTGCGTAGGAAGCGATCCATTTGAAAGGCACGAGCAAGACATTTAGCACCAGCAGTATTAACACCATCTGTGTCATTAATTTTCCGCCAGGGAAAAATTTAGTTGCCACATATAAAGCCAAAGTGTTATTTAAATAGACCATGCACAAGGCGAGTGTGGCTTTTTCCGAATTAGACCTCCACCACACCATGAAAAAAGCCATGGCTGTTAAAATAGCAACATATAAAAGCATCACGACCATCAAGCCCGCATCATACATGGTGAAAGAGATCGGATCTTGAGCTGTGCTTTGGGCCACGATGGCTGCGATTAAGATGCCAAAGGCAGCGATTGAGATTTCGCGCCACCACAGGGCGTGTTTTTTTGTAAATTTAGGAAACCGGTCTTGAGTGATCTTGGCTGCGAAGAAGGGGAGAACGATTACGATAAAAAGATTGAGGAAAAGCGAGAAGACCGGGATCGGAACAGTACGGCCAATGGCAAACCATAATACGAGAGGGATGGTCAAAGGCGCGAGCAAAGAGGTCGTGGCCGTCACGATTAAGGCCAAACTTGTTTTGCCGCCGAACAAATCTGCGATTAAGGCAATTGTCATACCAGTTGGCATGGCGCCGGTAATCAAAAATGCTGTTGCCCATTCAGGGGAAAAGGTTTTGGCCGGGAGCCACATGGCAATGGGCAAAAAAAGCAGCATGAAACCATTGGCCAAAGCCAGCATTTTCCAATCTTTGGCATAGCCCACCATTTCCTTAAAATCCAGCCGCAAGCTGGACGTAAAAAAGATGAGCATCAGTAAAGGCGTGGAGTATATTGCCAGAGGCAAAAAGAATTTTGGGAAAATAATACCCAAAACAATGCCCAAGACCACGATCATGATTTGGTTTTCAAACAAAAAGTGCCTGGTCTTTGCAATCCAGCTCATAAAAGGCGCACCCTTACTTTGGCCAAGTCTTTGTGCGAAGGATATGACTTCAAAATTCCGGCTTTTGCTCCCATATGCGTGATTACGCCCAGGCTGTTATTCATGCCTGCACGCAAACCCTGTTCTAGATCGTCAGTCTTGATGAACGCGGCCACGAAAGCGCTGCCAAAGGCATCGCCTGCGCCCGTGGTGTTGATTCTGCGACCAGGCAAAGCATCCCCGAAAATCAGTTTTTTGTTTTTTGGATCAAAATAATATGCTCCATGCGGACCGTCCGTGACAACAAGGGCTGTGAGGGGGAGAGGGCCTAGCTTTTTCATGACACTTTCCAAATGTCTGGGAGCTTTCTCAGCCAGACCAGCTGCTTCTTCGCGGTTCATGATCAAGATATCGGTCTGTTTGATCAGCTGTCGCAGGCCTGTCAGCCCGTGATGCAACTCGCCATTGCCTGGATTCCAGGCGATTTTGATACCGGCTTTTTTCGCATGCGCAAAAATGGGTTTGATCCTTTTCAAGTCATCACTAATCGAGGTCAGATAAATCCACTTGGTTTTTACTTTGCGCCAGTTGATTAGGTCAGGGTTAAGCTGGGCGGCGGCGCCTCTATAGGCAAGTATGCTGCGCTGACCAGTGCCCGCGAGGATAATCAACGAATAGCTGGTTTTTTCTTTGTATCCGACCTGGGTTTCTTTGACTTTTATTTTGTTCTCATGCAAAACATCCAAGACCTCGCGGCCATTCTGGTCATCGCCTACGCGGCAGATGCAATTTGTCCTTAAACCAAAGCGCTGAAAAGTCACGGCCGCGTTCGTGGCGCCGCCGCCGGTTTCAAAAATCACATCATCTACTGCAATTTTTGCGCCCATGGGAAGGCGAGCATCAAAACCATCCGGAGCATTAGCATCTTTTTCACGTTCAAAATGCGTGCTGCGTACAAATACGTCGCGCGTACCCGCCCCTATGGTGCAAACGTCAAACCTAGAGAACATTACGGGTATTATAGCACAACTTAGTTGCCTCTCCTTTGATTCCCCGCCTACGAGAGAAGGCGGGGACCTTTAGTGATTTAAGTCACGAAACAAACAAGTCCCCGCCTTGAAAAGGAGGGGCGTCCTGCGAGGCCAAAGAGCAGGACGGGGTGGTTCCGACTGCCATGACACAAAAAAACGGGCATGTTAATCTATCGGCATATGAAAAAGATGTGCGTATTTGCAGTAATTTTTGCCACAACTTGGCTTATATCATCTGTCCCGGCCCAAGCAGCCCCGATTGACCAGGAAGTCATCAAAGATTTCAGTGCCCAGGCCACGCTGACCCCGGACCGCATGCTGAAAGTCAAAGAGACTATTGAGTATGATTTTGGTTCTACGCCAAAACACGGCATATATAGGTATATTCCCGAGGCTTATTCGCGCAATGGTTTGCGCTATAATTTGAGGTTTGATGTTCTGGATGTTAAGCGCGATGGCCAAAGCGAGCCTTATGAATTGAGCCGTACAGGCGGTGACTTGCGCTTGAAGGTCGGGAGAGCGGATTCCACCATGACTGGTGCCCATGTCTATATCATTGAGTATCAGACAGACAAGGCCATCAACTTTTTCAAGGATCACTCAGAGCTGTATTGGAATGTGAACGGCATTGGCTGGCCTGTAGCAGTTGAAAAGACGTCTTTTGAATTGATCTCGCCGTTGGGCGCATCCACTACCCAGCAGTTCGCTTGTTTTACCGGGCATTTGGGTTCGACTGAGAACTCGTGCACGCTTTCAAGCACCAAAGATTCTTTGCTTGTATCTGCTGACCGCTTGTTGAATCCAGAAGAGACCATGACAGTCGTCTTCAGCTTCCCCACGGGCATGATCAAGCAGCCTACTGGCTGGGAAATTTTTTGGAGCACGTTCAAGGACAATGTCATCCTTATCTTTCCGTTGATCGCCTTGGCCATCATGCTTTATTTATGGAGCACGCGCGGCAAAGACCCGCCGCCGGACACGATCATCCCCCAATACGACATACCTCAAGGCTTGGATCCCATGCTTTTGTCTGCGGCTTTGGGCGAGGGTGTGATTCCGAGCCGGGGAGTGACGGCTGATTTGATAGAAATGGCGCGCAAAGGCTACCTGAAAATAGAATATGGCGAAGAAAAGAAATTATTCGGCACCAAGCAGATATTCACTTTCGTGAAAGGTAAGCTGCCTGCAGACAATCCGAAGTGGCACAGGACCCTTTGGAACGGATTGTTTGATGGCGGAGACTCGGACAAGGCGACTATCGATGATCTGAAAGAAAAGCAATTCTATTCGGATATCCAAAAAGCCAAAGTTCAGGCCACGCCAGAGCTGAGCAAGCTTCATATCTTTGCGTTCAATCCTTATGCTGTGCGTTCCTTATATGTTGTGGCGGCCCTGATCGCTGCATTTGTCGTGCAAGTGATCGGCAATGACACACCAGCCGGCATATGGGCGGCTGTCATGACTTTTTTGGTTGTCGCTATCGTGGGCTGGTTCATGCCGCGCCGCACCAAAGAGGGGACGGCCTTGGTGGCCGAGGTCAAAGGCTTCAAATGGTTCTTGAGCGTGACCGAAGAGGAGCGTCTTAAGTTCCATAATGCCCCAGCCAGGACACCGGCCCAGTTCATGGAGTTTTTGCCGGCTGCCATTGCGCTCGGCGTGGAAACTGAATGGGCCGAACAGTTCAAGGATCTACAGATTCCGCCGCCAGACTGGTATAACGGCAACATGAGCACATTTAACAGCCTCTTGTTGGTTCATTCGCTTTCCAGTATGCATACAGCCGCAGTATCCGCGGCTTATTCGCCTCCGGCCAGCACCGCAGGCGGCGGCGGATCTGGTTTTTCCGGTGGTGGAGGCGGCGGAGGTTTTGGTGGAGGCGGCGGTGGGAGCTGGTGATTTGACCGGCTTTGCGCTCTGGTATATCCTACTATCCATACCTGGGGGGTAGGTATGCCTATTTTATGAACCAAAACAAGCAAAAAGCCTTGCTCAGCTATAAAAAAGCCTCGTCTTTGCTCAAACGCATCATTGAGATGACAGAGTCAGACACATATTGCATGGATATCATGCAGCAAAACTTGGCTGCTATCGGCTTGCTTAAGTCTGCGCACCAGACTTTGATGGAAAACCACCTCAACACCTGCTTTAAGACAGCTATGGAAAAGAGCGATGCTAAGCGCAAACAGCGGATGATTGAAGAAATCCTAAAAGTTTCTAAGCTAGCCAGCAAATAACTATGAAACGCAGCCTGGCAGCATATATAGGAGTATCCCTTAGCATATGGATGGCCATTGGCGTTTTTTGTTCGCACATTTTTATGCAGCCAGCCCAAGCCGCAGGCAGCATGCCTATCCATTGCATGGGTATTTCGGCCAGCGACTCAAATATTTTGCCGCAAGCTTCAAATACCAGTCTGCCGGATTGCTGTGTCAGCCAAAACGACAGCTCCTCAAATAAGCCAGCGACTTTTAATGGCCTGAGTTTTGATTTACAGGCAGCCGATCTGACTGAAAGCACGACTTTTTCCATAACAAAAAATCAAACACGCATAAAATGCTTGCATTTTTCCCAGGCACCGCCTGGTCTTGTGTTGGTCAACACCACGATTTTGCGCGAGTGATCTTCGTAAAACTTAAAGCCCCCTTGATAAAGGGGGATCGAGGGGGATTTTAACATTAAGCTTTTATGAAGACTGAAAACAATAAAATTATCGTGCCCATAAAAGGCATGCATTGCAAATCATGCGAGATTCTGATCGAAGAAAAGCTCAAAGAAGTTGAGGGCGTATCAAAAGTCGAGGTGGACCACAAGCAGGCCAAGGCAGAAGTCCATTTCCGCGACAATAAGCCTGACGAAAAGATGATTGAAGAGGCGATCGCGAGCGCAGGCTATCAAGTCGGCGAAGCAGGGCCAGATGAATTGATCATAAAAGACAAAAAAGCCTATTGGGATTTGGGCATAGCCTTCCTGATCTTGGTCAGCATCTATTATGTCGGCAAAGCTTTGGGCTTTGGCAGCCTGGCAGGAGCAGCGACCTCAGGTTCGTCCAGTTTGCCTGTCGTCATCCTCGTCGGATTAACCGCCGGCTTCTCGACTTGCATGGCTTTGGTCGGCGGCTTGGTGCTCGGTGCATCTGCGCGCCACGCTGAACTGCATCCCGAAGCCACCTGGTCGCAAAAATTTAGGCCGCATTTGTACTTTAATCTGGGCAGGATCATGTCATTCTTTCTACTTGGCGGCATTTTGGGAGCCATCGGATCATTTTTTCAGCTTTCATCCCTTGCGCTTGGCATTCTGACGCTTGCAATCGGAATAGTGATGCTGATCATGGGCTTGCAATTGATCAATATTTTCCCGTGGCTGGAAAAATGGAAACTGACTTTGCCTAAAGGCATCAGCAATGCCTTAGGCTTGGCCAAGCATCAAAAGGAATATTCCCACACTGGGTCAATGATTTTGGGCGCTGGCACATTCTTCTTGCCCTGCGGCTTTACCCAAGCCATGCAGATTTTGGCCATGGGCAGCGGCAGCTTTATGCGCGGTGCGCTCATCATGTCGTTCTTTGCGCTCGGCACAGCGCCTGGCTTGCTTGGCATTGGCGGGTTGACCTCAATCGTAAAAGGCAAAATGACCGGCAAATTCTTTAAAGCCGCTGGTTTGGCCGTGATTTTCTTCGCCTTGTTCAATATCAGCAATGGTTATCGCCTCACAGGCTGGAATATCAGCTGGGCCGCTGGGAATAATAGCATTCAACTCAATGATCCTAACGTGATACTGCAAAACGGAGTGCAAATCGTGAGAATGGCACAGACCGGTAGAGGCTATTCGCCTTCTTCATTCACCATCAAAAAAGGAGTCCCGGTCAAATGGATTGTTGACTCGCAGAATGCTTATACTTGCGACAGCGTTATCGTTGTCCCAGCCTTGAACATCAGGAAAAATCTAGTGGCCGGCGAAAATACCATAGAGTTCACGCCTTCGCAGGTTGGAAAAATTACATTCTCCTGTTCCATGGGCATGTATTCCGGACAATTCATCGTGACTGATGGCTCTGGAGCAACTGCACCATCTGCGCCTTCTGTTGCAACACGCGGATCCAGCTGCGGTGGCAGCGGGGGAGGTTGCGGCGGTTGCGGCGGAGGAGCTCCCAAGCCAGCTGTCCAGGCGCCACCGGCCCAAGTCGCTGATGATGTCCAAATCATCAATGCTGGTTTCACGTACAACAATGACATCCAACCCAATACGTTCACGGTCAAGGTTGGCAAACCTGTGCGGTTCGTGGTCAATCCTACGGAAAACGGGGCAGGTTGCATGAGCACAATCATGATCCCGGGCTTGTATAATAATCCCGTGCAGATTCGCGCCGGCCAGCAGATCGTAATGGAGTTCACGCCGGATAAACCCGGGCAGTATCAGATTACCTGCGCCATGGGCGTGCCGCGCGGCACGATTAGCGTCCAATAATCCAAAATATGAAAATATCATTCAAACTCCAGGGTTTGACCTGCGAGGCTTGCGTTAAATTATGCGAAATCAAAATCAAGAAAATTCACGGAATAACGAATATCAAATATAATGTATCCAAAGGAGTCATGGACGTGGAGTCTGAAGGCCAAATCAACCTCGGCCAAATCCAGGCCGCTTTGTCCAACACTCCATATCAGGCAACAGCCTTATAATTATGTCCCAAAACATCAAGCTTAATATCAGCGGCATGCATTGCGCTTCGTGCGTACAGCTGATCAAGGAGGAACTGAAAGAAGTGCCGGGGTTTGAGTCTGCAGAGATTGACCATCAAACTGGCGATGCCATGATCATTGCGTCTGAGCAAGTTTCTCTGGACGAGATTCTGGCTGCAGTAAAGCGGGCAGGCTATTCGGCTGTGGCTGCAAACCGGCAGGAAAATCCGTTTGATGGACCCATAAAAATCAAACTTCAGATTGACATTGAGGCGAACGGCAAGACTTTCAGGGCCAATAACGTGACCATGGATCATTCTGAACATGTGGGCCATGCCATGCCCATGGAAGTTGAGCCAGAAGTGAAGGAAATCCAAAAAATATCAGACCCAAAGCGCGTTGAGTTTTCAATCTCAGGCATGCATTGCGCGTCATGCGCCGCGATCATTGAAAAGTCAGTCAAAAAAGTGCCTGGCATCGCCCAGGTCAACGTCAATTTCGCGTCTGAGAACGCTGCCGTGGTATTCAGCGGAAAGCAAAACATACCGGCTGTGATTGAAGCCGTGAAAAAAGCCGGTTATTCGGCTCAGGAGATCCCTATCGGAGACAGTGATTTCATGGAGCATAAGCATGCAGCCACCACAACAGGATATTTGCGCAGGTTCATCATCAGCGCAATCTTGAGTTTGCCCATGGTCTACTTCATGCTCATGGATTTTGTGGCTGGAGCGCCATTCAGGATTGCACTCCTGCCCTATGTAGGCATAGTATCCTTGATTTTGGCCACGCCCATACAATTCATCATCGGCGCGGGTTTCTACAAAGGCACTTGGTCCAGTTTGCGCATGAAAATGTTCAATATGGACAGCTTGATTGCCATTGGAACATCAGCGGCCTTCATCTACAGCTTGGTCAGCTTTGTCTTGTTCTTCATCAAAACTGGTTCACCCATTGGGATTGATGGCAAGATCCCTGATTTGTACTTTGAAACGTCCGCGTTCTTGATCACATTCGTCATGCTCGGCAAATGGCTTGAAGCGCGCACTAAAGGTAAGACGTCTGAAGCTCTGAAAAAGCTCATGGGTTTGCAAGCCAAGACAGCGCGCTTGATCAGAAACGGAAAAACACTGGATATTCCGGTGGATGAGGTCGTCAAAGGCGACATAGTGATGGTCAGGCCAGGCGAAAAAATTCCAGTTGACGGAAAAATCATCAAAGGCTCGTCAGCTGTTGATGAATCAATGATTACGGGCGAAAGCATGCCAGTCGAAAAGAATGTCGGAGACAATGTCATTGGCGCAACAATGAATAAGACCGGAAGCTTTGAGTTTCAAGCAACAAAAGTCGGGGGAGAGACTGCCTTGGCCCAGATCATCAGATTGGTTGAGCAAGCTCAAGGTTCGCGCGCGCCCATCCAAGGTTTTGCGGACCGCGTATCTGCCTGGTTTGTGCCAGCCGTGCTTGTCATTGCCGTGCTGACATTCATTGTCTGGATGCTATTGGGCGCAGGCCTGCAATTCTCGCTCATGGCCTTCACTGCTGTGCTCGTGATTGCCTGCCCATGCGCTTTGGGCTTGGCCACGCCGACCGCGATCATGGTCGGCACTGGCAAAGGCGCGGAAAAAGGCATCTTGATCAAAGGCGGAGAGCCGCTTGAAGCTGCCTGCAAGATCAACGTCGTACTATTTGATAAGACTGGCACTATCACCAAAGGCAAACCCGAGGTGACAGATGTTTTGTCATTCGGCCTGGACGAGGATGAGGTTATTTCTATCGCGGCCAGCATTGAAAAGCAGTCAGAGCATCCTTTGGCTGAAGCCATCTACAAGCACGCGGAAAAAGAAAGCATTGCTTTGGAAGAAGTCAAGAATTTCAAAGCTATTCCTGGGCACGGCGTGCAAGCCGAGGTCAACGGACACGTCTATTATCTGGGCAATAGGAAGTTGATGGAAGAGATTGCAGGCGCTGACATAGAAAAAATAAACCGCAAGTCCAAAAAGCTTGAGGAGCAGGGCAAGACAGTCATGTTGCTCGCGCGAGCTAATGAAATCGTTGGCGCTGTGGCCGTGGCAGACACAGTCAAAGACACGTCGCGCGAAGCAATCGAAAAATTAAAGAAGCTTAAGATCGCGGTTTACATGGTAACTGGCGACAATGAGCGCACAGCCAAAGCTATTGCCTCGCAAGTCGGCATTACGAATATTTTGTTTGAGGTTTTGCCCGAGGACAAAGCCGGCGAAGTAAAGAAACTTCAGGATACGGGCAAAAAAGTAGCCATGGTCGGCGATGGCATCAATGATGCACCAGCTCTAGCTCAGGCTGACCTGGGTATTGCCATGGGCAGCGGCACGGATGTGGCCATGGAATCAGGCGGCATCGTAATCATGAAAAATGATTTGCGCGATGTTGTGACTGCGATTGAACTTTCGCGCGAAACAGTCAACAAGATCAAACAGAATATGTTTTTTGCTTTGTTCTACAATATGGCTGGCATTCCGATTGCCGCGCGAGTTTTTATGGGCTTGGGCCTTATCCTCAAACCAGAGCTGGCTGGCCTGGCCATGGCCATGAGTTCAGTATCAGTCGTGACGAATTCGCTTTTGCTCAAAACATTCAAACCCGGAAAAACAAATTATCTTTCCTTGGCCGCGCCCGTTGTCATGGTCTTGGTCTTCGGATTCTTTTTCCTGGAGTTTGCACGCCTAAGCACTGGCATGAAATAAAAAATCCCGTAGAAACATTGCTTTGCAACGTCTCTACGGGGAGAACTAACGAGAAGAAGGAGGGAGGGGAGGGGGTCCACCTCGGCGCTTCTTGGATTGTCCGGAGGCCGGTTCTTCGCCAGCCTTCTTTGCCCGACGCATGTCGAGTTCCATTTTGAGGAGCGTCTTGAGCTCTTCCAGGGGCGCTCTAATCGTCTGCTTTCTGTTGTATTGGCCAAAGGGTACGCCTGCTTCGAACAGGAGCGAGATGATTCGGCGCGCTTCCTGCTCGCTGGATTCACCGGTCGGCCACATATCACCGGAAACGACGCCGTTGACTTTGTGTAGGAACTTGGTCGGGGTGGAATCAGGAAGAGTGATGCCCAGTTCTGTTCTGAGCCCTTTGAGGATCTCCAGTTTCAGGTCCTCGTCACTCGTATTGGTCTCGCTGGGCGGAGGCGGTGCATCAGACTTTGTTCCGCCTGCTGCCAGGAACTGGCCACTCATGCCGGAGTTGTCGACTGACCGAGCGAATTCTTTGCCCGCAAGGTCTTCTTCCGCAGGCTCATCGTCTGCAGGCTTGGTGGCTGTTGCCGCATCCTCGATCAGCTCGCTCGCATCAATCGTCTCAGATGCGATGGCACCCGGGGGCATGGTCTCGGACGAGACCTGGATGGTCGTGTCGTCGTCGCGTGCGATGGGCAGAGCCTTCCAATCATCCTCCGGAGCCACCGCCGCGTTCAGGGCCGCGATCACATCGCGCTTGTCTTCGGGCTTGACCCTCTCGGCATAGACTGCGGTGATGCTGCGGAAAGATGCCTTGCTCTCCTTGGGAGGTTGGCCGCCGCTGACTTGTTCATCAGGCGGCGGCACTATGCTTTTGGGCTTGTCTCCTCGACCACGATGACGCCTTCAATGTTGAAGCCCATAGTCATACCAAGGCCATCGATTACAGGACCCCACACAGAGGGATCGAAGGACTCGACCAAGACGTCGAAGCCCACGATATCCATTTCCACTTTGGAGGTGAAGTCTGCGAGCCTGTTCTCGTACTCGTATTTCAGGCGCAGGCGATCTACTGCGCTTCGTTTCGAGGCAGGGACCTTCGTAGCCCAGGTTTCGAAGTCGAGTTTGGACCGGATGTCCTTGTGATCGATCAGCCCATGCGCTAGTCCACGCTCGATGAGATGCGCGATGAAAGCTTTTTCGCGCGGACCACTTTCGGCGATTACATTGTTCAAGGCTTTTCGAACTTCCGACCAGAACGTCTCGTTGAAGATGTACACGGCCAAGACCTCGGGCGAGAAAGCTGCCTCGAATTCGTCTAGCGTCGTATCTTCATCGTCCAGCACAGCGTCGATCGCGTCGGTTTGCTTCTCGGCCGTGCCGTACTTCTTGAGTGCGGTTTTGAGCTTGAGGCCCGTAAGGTCGTGGACGATCTTCTGGCGCAAAACCGGCCGCTGTTCCAAGGCGGTAATTCTGGCGCTGACCGGGAAGATCTTGCGCATGTGCTCATACGACCACCAGGCAAGGGGTTTGTTTTCGGGCGAGCTTTTGATGAGCTCAAAGATTTTCACCAGCAGTCCAGCCTGAAACTTCAGCGCCGGATTCTGGTCGAAGTACTCCTGCATTTCTTGCTGCAAGATTTCCTCGGACTTGTTGTCTGTATCCTTGTGAATGAGCGGCTTGATGTCCTTCATTGCGTCCTCCTGTGGTTTCTATCGCGCTCAGAGTTTTGCAGAAAACCAGGTTTTTGTCAATATCTGGGCTCAACCAAACAAAAAATCCCGAATCCAGCTAGAAAGGCACAGATTCGGGATGAGGAGGGGCTAGGGCTTGATGCCCAGTTCGACTTCGATGTCAGCCTCGGTATACCTGGTTACGAAAGGGTACTCGCTGGCAGAAGAGATGGACGCACCCATGAGGTAATTCACGAAGAACGCATCAGGTGTGAGGAACGTCCTTGCATCGACTGGCCCGCCATAGATCTGTTCAAGGATCTGCGGAGATGCCCAGCGCAGCACGCGATGCGTATCCACCACATAGCGCTTCGGGTCTGTCGTGATGCCAATCACGTGTGCACCCGGGCGCCTGGTCACTTGCTGTGCGCCGATTGGGATGTTTGCCAACTGTTGCTCCGTGATCTCAAGCACGCTCAGGCAGATCTGGTTGTAGTCGTGCGCCGGGAGATATGTGTAATCAATCGGCGCATACCATGAGTCCAGCTCGATCGTGGTCGGGAACAGGTAGCGCTTCCCGTCGCTTCCGAAGTAGTACACGGAGTGAACGCCGCTGGCCTTGATCAGATTGCCTGCCTTGAGATCGCTTGGGTTGACCTTGGTGAACGTGCCGCAGCACCCCATGTACGCTTTCTGCGGATCCCAGTCCAAAGGATCACAGTAGGCCGCGGAGTTGCTGGGCGCGTCAGTTCCGGCATCTTGCACTTCCGGAGACGTAACAGTCTTGATTACGTCTTGATGGACGATGGCGACAAAGTTGTTGGCTCCAAAGGCCTCTACCCTTAGGACGCTGGCCTTGAAGGTGTTGTTGTACAGGGTGCCTGGGTATGCCTCGGTCAGGGCGATGTCGATTGTGAACCGGAGGTACACGCACTCGCTGGCCTTGATCGTGAACGGATTGTTGAAGTCAGCATGGGCAAGGCTGCCTAAGCTCTCCACATCACTGACCAGGTTTACCGGTCCAGAGATGGTGTCGGCCCAGTACTTGCCGCGCAGCCTGGCATTCGTGAAGTTCCAGAGATCCTCGATGTGCAAGGGATGATCCGGCTGCATGTTCTCGAGCCTAATGCTTGTATTCGCGACCACGAAGTCGCCGCAGGCATTCGCGCAGAAGTCGAGACCAAGAAAGACTGCATCAGTAGAACCTGCAGGGTAATATGCCTCCGGTCCAGGTTGGTTCCAGGCATTCTTCTCGGTGACTGCGAGCGTAGGTATGCAGGCATCGCTTCCGCCGTCAGGGGGAGTCATGGGGCACTGGCAAGGCTCGAACCTGCTTCCGTCGTCAGCACAGACCTGAACGCCCTTGTCTCCTCCGAGGCAAGCGCATTCTACTTGTCGTCCTGGGTCGCAAACCATTGGAGTTGTTGCATCCTGCTCAGCTGGCAATTGCTCACCTTCGCCGATGGGTACTCTTTCTTGGCACGCGAACGTGAGCATGGCCACGAGCATCGCGAAGAGCACAGCGTGTTTCGTTGTCATCTTGTCTATCCTTTCGAGGAGCATTGAGCGGTCGGGGTCCGCTGGTTGTTTTTGTCCCGTCTGACGTGACCACCCCGGCTTCGCCACCCCTCCTACGCTAGGGGGGACGAGAGTGAATCAGTTCAGATGGGATCCCGAACCCTGGCTTAATGTTGCCGGGTTCGGGAAGGAGGAAGGAGCTAGTTGGAGGGCTTACAGTTGGCGTTGGCGAAGAACGATTTGTTCTGATTCTGCTTGACGACCTCGGCTTCAAGCCAGAAGCAGTCTTTGCAAATGTAGCTTTTGCCGAGGTTTATGCAGATTGCGCCAGCTTGTTCGAATGTGCACGACAGGCCGCCATGGCAATTGGAGACTTGTGGAGGAGCCTGACTCGTAACGAGCTTGGGCTCGAGAGCGGAGGTTTGGGGAAGAACCTTGTCCTCCTTGCACCCAACCAAGATCAGCGTTGCGATTGCGAAGAGAATTTGGTAGCGGTTCATTGGATCTCCTTACTTCTTGTTCTTCTTCTTGGCCGTGAGTTCTTGGAGCTCGATGACGCGCAGGCCGAGCTCAGTCAGCTTGGCACTGGTCTCGGCCCGGTCTTTTTCGACCAGAGTTTGGAGATGGAGGAGCGGCCCTTCCATCTTTTGCAGATGAAGGATGAACTCTTCGTCAGATCTCTGCCGCCGCTGCATCTGCGTGATTTGCGCCTTGAGGTTGTTGATCTCCTGTTGCTCAGCCCGTGTGCGTTGACTGAGGAACTGGAGGTCAGTCTGAACATACTTGAGCTGGATTGCTGTGTCTTGAGCGCGGAGCTCCAAGGCTGACGGCCCACAGCCAGCAATCAGCAGTGCGATCGGAATCGCAAAGACGGTTTTCATGGCTTTCTCCCTTCTTTGGTTGAGGTGCGATTGATGGCTAAAATTAGCACAAAAAGAGCCTCTTGTCAAGGCTCTTACCCAACTATTTTGCTCAAATAAGCCAAAAACAATTCGTATATTCGTTCGTATTCGTAATTCGTACTAGGCTTTTCCTTCGCTTTTGAACAGCAAAATTTTGCGCTCAGCAATCTCGCTCATCAAGTCCATGGCTGGTTCGAGCAGTTTGCGTGGGTCAATTACATCGCGCATCTGGTCCATGGCCTGGCGCACACCAGCCGAGAATCCAAGGCGCAAATCAGTATCAATATTGATTTTTGAAATGCCGAACTTAATAGCCTGCTTGATGTCCTCATCCAAAACTCCGCGCACTTTCCCGAGTTTTGCGCCATGATATTCTGCGAGCTTTACCACATCCTCGGCCACGCCAGATGCACCGTGCAACACCAAAGGTTGTTTGACTAGCTTGGCTATTTTCTTGAGCCTCTCAATATCCAGGTGGCACTCGTCTTTGAATTTATATGCGCCATGCGCTGTGCCGATGGCAATGGCCAAAGCATCGCATCCGGATTTTTTGGCAAACTCTGCGGCCTGTTCCGGATTGGTGAGATGTGCATCTTTTTCGGCCACGCTCACAAAATCCTCAATGCCTTTGATGGCGCCGATCTCAGCCTCAACGCTTACTTTTTTTGCATGCGCCCATTTAACGACCTGCTGGGTGATCTTCAGATTTTCTGCGTAGGGCAAACTTGAACCATCAAACATCACGCTAGTGTATCCGCTTTTGATGGCCAAACGAATCATGTCCAGATTTTTTCCGTGGTCCAAATGCAATGCAATCGGGATTGGAGACTTGGCCGCGACTTTGACCAAGGCAATCAAATAGTCCATGCCAGCGTATTCAATCGCACCCTCAGTCGTCTGGATGATGACAGGGGAGCGGAGCTTGGTAGCAGCCTCCATCACAGCCTTGAGCACCTCCAGGTTGTTTATATTAAAAGCCGGCACAGCATAATGCCCAGTTCGCGCGGGCTTAAGCAACTTGGCGTTTGTAACAAGCATAATGCTACCAAGCTTAGCACGCGTTTGCCCGGCTGAGCAAAATTAACAAGAGCCCGGGCGAGTGCGCGGGCTCCTGAGGAGGCGGGGTGGGCGAGTGTTACAGATAGATTGACCACTCGATGGGCGTCACGGTTGGCCGAAGCCTTCCGGGATACAGCGTGTCGTATTCACGAACGAGTTGCATGTATCTGATGGACGACGTGAGCGTGCCCGAGAGTTGCATCATGGTGCGCGCCGAGTTAAGGGCCGCGACCAATTTGATGTAAGCTGGATCTTCACCCAATGCATGTATCGAGGCGCGCAACAGTAGAGGTTGCAGCGCGGCTTGGAGCAGTGTTTCGCTCCAGTCTCGATACAGCTGAGATTGTAACGTGCGAGTGCGGCGGGGCTGGACGGTTTATCCGTGCAAGCCTGCAAACGTATCCTTTTTGGCGGATCCTCGTATTCTTCCCAAATCTCGGCTAGTTGTGACCTGTTCATTGGGCTCTCCTGTGGGCTGAATGTCCACGGATAGAATCAGCATTTTCACAATAGCATAAAAAACCCTGTTTGTTATGTTAATGCAAATAAGCGCTTTTTCGTCTAAAAAGGTTGGTCTCTGGGCTGGACAAGACCATCAATTTATGGTAAGCAGAGGCCAGGAGGTATTTAGATGGCAATAGTTAAGTGCTGCTTGGTTTGCGGCCTGCGTGAAGAAGGGGATGTTTCCGAAGGGGTCACCCACGGCATCCTGCACGATGAATGTGAAGCGCTCCAAAATGAAGCGGTCGACAAAGAGCTGGGCAGTCCGAGCAAGCTCTTCATCAAGCGTAACTTTCCCCAGATCCTTGACTTCAACGGCCGGAGAGAGCCTCAACAGATCGCGGCCATCTGGGGCGCGTGCATGGCCAACCCCGATTACATGTTGTTTGTTCATTTGAGTCTGGTTCGGTTCTTTACCAGGGAGGCGAGGCAATCGTTTCTCAACAGGCTGGCTGCTCTGACTGGCGAGTTGTTGCATTTTCCAAGACAACAGGAGTTTTTTGAACTGGTCGATAAGGCTCGCAACGCTACTCAGGCGCGATAATTGTTTCGCGCTTTTTTGTTTACAAAAAAGTAGAGACGCCCTCGGAGGACGTCTCTACCTTACTGTCTGCTGATATTTTTATTTGACGTTGATCGTGCCCAAGACCGCGGAGTTGATGCCATCATGCAATTGGTACGAGCCAGCCGTGCTGAACTTGTGGCTGTAGGACTCGTTGTATTTCAGGACAGGCGATTCAAAGTTCGCGCCCACGATGCTGTGCGAGCCGCTATCCTGGTTGGTCCAGGTAACAGTCGCTCCGACCTTGACGGTCATGCTTGCAGGTACAAAGCCGATCGTGGTATTGCCGATGCTGACTGCGGCAATGGTGTCGTCAAAACCCTTGTCCTGGGAAATGGTCGTGGTTTGGGTCAATGTATTGGCCGGCACGAATTCCGAGGATTGGGTTATCGGGTTTCCGATCTTGTAGTTGACGAAGAAAGCATCCGGCAAGTCATCAATCTGGTTTTTCCAGTTTATGTTATAGAGAGTCTGGGCGATTTCCTCAGAACTCACCAGGCGCAACATGCCGCCGCGATCAACCGCATAAGTGCGAGGATCGGTCGTGATCTTAATCATCTTCTTGCCCGGGCGATAGGTCACGTTTCCGCCGATTGGGATGGTGGAGAGCACTGAATCTGGGATTTCAAGCACATCCTTGAAGTCCGAGAACCATGAGAAATAAGTTTTCTCATTCGGGAAGACGAACCGCTTGCCGTTTTCCGCATAATAATAAACTGCAGCCCTGGAGCCCTTAATGAGCGAACCTGGGTTAAAGGCAGATGTGGTAGCGGCGTGGCTTGCCATTGGCATGAAGGCAGTCGCTACAATCACAGCTGACGCAAAGACGTTGGTGAGCTTTTTCATCATAGTCGTATTAAGATTAAATTCTTAGTTAGTATTATCGTTAATTTTCGCCAAAGCGTCAACTAATTTGCAGTGACCTGCAAAAAGGTCTGGCTGATCGCATCCAAAACATCAGAAGCCTTTGCGTAAAAAGTATGCGTACCAGCAGAGAGCGGACCTGTCACATAAGTACAGGCAGCGGCGCCATCGCAGTGCTTGAGCACGGCTTTGTTCTGGTCCAGGACCTCCAGGTATTTGATGCCGTTTTCGTCTGAAGCATTGACTGTCATGTCAACGGTTTCGCCTGCGTACAACGTCGATTTGCCGCTAATGAAAGTAATGGCGGGCGTGTCATTAGCTACGATTGTGATTTGGTAATCCGGTGAACGGTAGGTCCTGCCCAATGTGTCTTGGACAACGCCATAGAGCTTGTAGATCGTGCCAAGGCTTCCGGTATAAGTCTGTGTCCATTGGCAAAGCCTGATGCCAGTTTCGCAGACTTTGATGTCTTGGTCATTCACATAGATGTCCATTCTTTTCACGGCAATCGTATTGTCGGTCTGCAAAGTCGCGCCAGTGGTTTGTCCGGATTTTATCGAAGCGCTGTCCAGGATCATGGTGACCTGGCCGGTTTGCGAAGCATTGCTGACGCTCACGTTGAGCACAGAAGTTTTTTCAAGATTATCCTTTATGCTGGTAGAAATTGCGCGCGCTTCATACACGGTTTTGTCCGTGACAACAGGAACCTGGGCCTGACCAGTGCATGACTGGGTGTTGGAACACGTTTGGATAAGCGTATTGTCAAACAATAGTTTGATCAATTTGGTTCCGACTGGATCCACGGCCGTAGCAGTCAAGGTCAGGATGTCGCCCGGGCTGGCCGTAAGTTTAGACACAGTGAAACTCAGGGTCGATGTCGCACTCGCGGTTGACGTCGGAGTGGTTGTGCAATTCGCAGTGCAAGGAATCGGCAAGGCTTTTTTATCAACATCAATGCTGGTGGCCAGCGCTGTGACCGTGGAGGGCGTAAAATCAGTTGCTAAATTGATTTCCGAGCCAAGGTTGTAATTCACGAAAAAAGGATCCGGCAGATCATCAACCATTTTGTTCCAGTCTGCGCCATAGAGCGTGGCTGCAACCGGCTCGCTGTTGATGTGCCTGAGAATGCCATTGGTTGAGACCGCATACACGCGCGGATCAGTCGTGACTTTCACTAGCCGTACGCCAGGCCTGTAAGTTACGTTTCCGCCAAGGGAGATTGTGGCGAGGTCAGCATCGCTGATGGTTTTGACGCTGGAAAAATCCGCATACCAGGTCTTGTACGTCTTCTCAGTCGGGAATACGAAGCGCTTGCCGTTAGTGCTGTAATAATAGACAGCCGGGCCAGAGGCTTTTATCAAGTCTCCAGCGCTAAAAGTCGCTGCTTTGGCCTCATTGGCCGCGAAAATTGTGCCCGCAATAAATAGGGCAAGAACAAAAAGTTTATTCATAGGACAAAGGTAGTATAGCAAACATGCGCTTTACTAAAAACACCCCAGTTTCCCAGGGCGTTTTTGGTTCTGCGGTTGAGACGCGCCAGCGGCAACGTCTCTACCCCTACTTCCTACTCGCTACTTCCTACTTCCTACTTCCTACTTCCTACTCGCTACTTCCTACTTCCTAGTATGCCGGGAATCCTTTGTCTACCCAGATGGCATAGGCATTGGATGTCTCGGTTGCAGGCGTGAAATCCTGCGCGTTTTCTATCGGGGTACCGTATTTGTAATTTACGAAAAACGGATCCGGTAAGTCATCAACTTTTTTGGCCCAGTCTGCGCCATAATAATTTTTGGCCAAGTCCTCGGTCTTTACCCAGCGCAATGTGCCGCCGGCTGCGATGGCATAGACCTTAGGGTCAGTCGTGATCTTTAGGAGTTTTACGCCAGGCCTATAAGTCACATTTCCGCCCAGTGGGATCGTGCCCAAGGTCACGTCATCAATCTTCACTACCTTTGAATAATCTTCCCCATACCAAGACTTGTAAGTCTTCTCAGTCGGGAACACATAACGCTTTCCGTTTGATGCATAATAATACACCGTGGAAAGCGAACCCTTGATCAGCGAGTTGGTCGCTGGCATGGTGGCAGCCTGGGCTGGGATTGTCCCGACCAGCATGCCCAACAGCGCAGCGAACGCTATAAGTGAACGCATAACATTTGAAATTAATAATTAACAACGAACCTAATCCATCATAAACTGGAGGGGCATCCTTTGCAAGGAAAACCTTTTTGTCATCTCGACCCTCTTTTGTCATTGCGAGGAATGAGTTCGACGAATGACGCGGCAATCTCTTACTAATTAACCAAAGTACTTCAGTATCCCAGTATGAGATTGCTTCACTGCTCGTTCGCAATGACAGGAAGGGGATCGAGGTACTTATCCCAACTGTTTTATTCGGCGCAAGTGACGAGCTGAAGAAGATTTTTTTGTTTTCAAAAACGCGTTGATGATTTTCAGAGCTTTTTCAGTTGTCAGATCCCAACCAGATAAGCAAAGCACATTAATATCATTATGTTCTCTTGCTCGCTTGATCTCTTTTTCATTTTCACCAACAGCTGCACGAATGCCTTTATGCCTATTTGCCGCAATGCACACTCCAACTCCGCTGCCACAAATCAAAACGCCTCGTACCACGTACCTCGTACCACGTTGTACGTTGTACGTTGTACGCTGTACGAGTTTGTTCGCTACCAGTGGATAATCATCATCGGCCTTGAATTTCGGCGTAAGGTCATCAAAAGCAACTTTTTGTTTTGCTAAAAGAACTCTGATCTTTTCTTTGAGTTTAAAACCAGCATGGTCTGCGGCAAGGAATAGTGTCATATGAATGTATTTTAGCGTGTCAGCCCAAGTTAGGCGAGAATTGACTCTTAGAGTCTGAGTATGCCAATATCCAGCCAGCACTTCACAATTAGCCCAGAGGAGGATAGCCATGGACAATTTCGCAAAAGCCTCAGAAGCAACTCGGCAGATGCTTATAGAGCTGACGAACGTCATCAGGAGCGACTATTCTGCTGCCTCCAACAAGGTCTATGGATTTCTTGATGCACTAGCTAAGGCTGGCTTTGGGAGCAGAGATTTCTACGACTGGAAATGGGGTTGGCTCCTGGCTGCGGCCGCCGGCGAACTCAATATCCCTCAGCTCGCGCTCAAAGGCGAGTTCCGCGGATGGAGAGTGGCCAACGGCCAAATCTACACGGCCAATGAAAAGTTGGGCGTGATGACGCTGTGCAAAAACAACGAGCAAGTGTATCAAGGCCCTTTGTCCAAATGGTTTTTGGATGAAGAGGGGAATTGGTACATGGAGCAATCCAGGGAACCAGAGGGTAAGGGCAGCTCGCTTTTCTGTGGCAACACACTTGTCCATCAGGGGGTGTGCGGCCAGCCACGAGCCTCGCAAGGTTGCTTGTATGTGCCAATGAACGTGGACTATGATCGCTCAGAGCGAATGGATATGTCGCTCTACAAGTTTTCGCCGGATGGGAACAAGGAGCTGGTCTCCAAGTTCACCGGGGTTGAGAAATGGTTCGTTTCCAAGGGTCATGTTTTCACCATGACCACGGAGGCAGGCGTGGCCATCATCCATCGGGATGGTGAAAAGCTTCCGGAACTGAAGGACCTTCGTTTCCCGCTCAAAGTCCGCAACGGTTACGTCTTCCACCTGGAACCAAACTTCCCATCTGGTGCCTACGATTGCTATCAGGGCATATTGCACTTCACGCCTGTTTGTTTCGACACAGTCGAAAAGGATATGGAGATCGTGGACTGGCACCCCTACTGGGATGGTGAGAGGCGTCCCACGATTTTCGCAGAACTCAAGAACAAGAAGACCGGGCTCATCGAGATCTGGAAATGGCCTGAGTATTATCGCCAGATTTGGACCTTGCCCATGGCCGACTACAGAGCGGATGGCAATGACCTCTACATTCGTATCTTCCAACTCAACGGCCAGAGCGTGATTTTGCGCCTCGCCGACCTTTGATGCCTTCTCGGCATCTTTTTTATATCTTACGTCCTGTACGCGTCCTCTTCGCAAGGGGACAGCTCCGCAGGAGCAGGGGATCGACCCAATTGACCTCTCGCGATTTTTCCGCCAATATATGCGCTATATGTCCAACCCAAACCCGGCCCCGTCCACTAGGCCTGACTTCCCCAAGATGGAAGAAGAGATCCTGACTTTTTGGGAGAAGAAGAGAATTTTTGAACGCTCCATAGAAGAGCGCCCGGAAAACAAGCCATTCACCTTTTATGATGGTCCTCCTTTTGCGACTGGCTTGCCGCACCACGGCCACCTTTTGCAAAGCGCTTTGAAAGACGCTGTGCCGCGCTACTGGACCATGCAAGGCTATCGCGTGGAGCGCAGGTGGGGCTGGGATTGCCATGGCTTGCCCGTGGAAAATTTGATTGAGAAAAAACTAGGCTTGAACTCCAAGCACGAAATTTTGGCCTATGGCATAGACAAGTTCAACGAGGCCTGCCGCGCATCTGTTTTGATGTATGACGCTGAGTGGCGCAAATACATCCGCCGCTTCGGACGCTGGGTGGATATGGAGCATTCATACATGACCATGGATGACTCATACATCGAGTCAGTCTGGTGGGCTTTTTCAGAGCTGCATAAGAAGAACTTGATCTACAAAGATTTCCGCGTGTCTTTATATTGTCCGCGCTGCGCCACGCCGCTATCCAATTCAGAAGTGACCATGGGCCACTCGTATCGCGATGTGGATGACCCGGCCATCACCGTCAAATTCAAGGTTGTTGGCCAGGACAAAACATATTTGCTGGCTTGGACAACCACGCCGTGGACTTTGCCAGCCAATACTGCGATTGCTGTGCATCCTGATTTGATGTACATCAAAGTTTATATCCCGGAAAAAGATGAATATTGGATTTTGGCCGAAGTGCGCAAGGATGCTGTCCTTAAAGATTATCTGCTCATGGATGATGAGGGCGAACCAATGGGCAAGGGGAGCGTTTCAATCGAAGAAAAAATTCCAGGCACGCAACTCGTGGGTCTGCACTATGAGCCACTTTTTAACTTTGGGTCAAACGACGACGTTGTACGTGGTACGTTGTACGAGGGGCGAGACGGTTGGCGGGTCGTCGACATGCCGTACGTGAGTGCAGAAGAGGGAACGGGCTTGGTGCACACGGCTCCGGCTTTTGGCGAAGATGACTTTAATGCTTCCAAGGTCCACAAACTGCCTGTTGTCCTTACGGTTGATGAAGAAGGCAAGATGAATCAAGACATGGGCGAGTATGCAGGCTTGTTCATCAAGAAAGCTGATCCATTGATCGTAAAGAATTTGGAAGAGCGCAATTTGATTGTGCAGAATGAGCGCATCACCCATAGCGTGCCCGAATGCTACCGCTGCAGCACGCTTTTGATGTACAAGGCTCAGACGGCCTGGTTCGTTAATATACAGAAACTCAAACCTAAGATGCTGGAAACAGCCAAGAAAATCCATTGGATTCCGGAATCATTTAAGGAGGGTCGTTTTGGCAAAGGCTTGGAAGGTGCGCCTGATTGGTGCATCTCGCGTACTCGTTATTGGGGAGCACCCATGCCAGTTTGGGAATGTGAAGCGTGCCATGAAAGAAAGATAATCGGTTCTATTGAGGAGCTTAAGGAAGCGGCAGTAAATATGCCGAAAAATTTGGACATGCACCGCCCTGGAATCGATAAGATCGAATTCAAATGCAAGTGCGGCGGCATGATGAAGCGCGTTGAGTTCACTTTGGATTGCTGGTTTGAATCCGGCAGCATGCCATATGCGTCTGAACATTATCCGTTCGAGGATTCAAAGAAGTTTGAGGCGCGTTTTCCGGCTGATTTCATTGGTGAGGCCCAAGATCAGACGCGCGGTTGGTTTTATAATATGCATGTGCTGGCCAGCGGGCTTTTCAATAAGCCAGCGTCCAAGAACATCGTTGCCACGGGCATGATTCTGGCCACGGACGGCAAAAAAATGTCCAAGTCCCAGAAAAATTACACTGATCCTTTTGCCTTGATGGAAAGCCTTGGAGCAGATGCGCTCAGGTTCTATTTGTTGTCATCGCCTGTCATGCAGGCTGAGGCAATCAATTTCTCTGATGTTGAGTGCGGACAGATCCAGCGCTCCATCTTTGGCATTCTTTGGAATGTGCGCCAGTTTTATCTGACTTATGCCTTGAGCAAAAAGATAGAAATCACAAAACCGCGCAGTCTGCATGTGCTGGACCGCTGGATTTTTTCCAGGCTGGCTTCGGTCGCCATAGAAATGACCGAGAACATGAACCGCTATGATTTGGCTGGCGCGCTCAAGCCTGTGCGCTTGTTCGTGGATGACCTTTCCACTTGGTGGCTCAGGCGCTCGCGCGAGCGCATGAAGCAGGAAGAAAATCCGGACGATGCGATTGATGCTTTGCGCACGCTCAAGGAAATCCTGCTTGAATTCTCTAAATTGCTTGCGCCTTTTGCCCCGTTTTTCGCTGAGCGTTTGTATCAGGATTTAGAAGGCGAAAAAATGTCAGTGCATTTGGACCGCTGGCCCAAAGTCGATGAGCGCGAGGTAGATGAATGCCTGGAAAAAGATATGCTTTGGCTCAGAGAAGTGGTGAATGCTGGTTTGGAACAGCGCGTGCAAGCCAAGATGCCGGTGCGCCAAGCTTTAGGTTCTGTCAAAATCAGTTTGAAAGACGAAGCTGAATTATCCAGGCTGTCGCAGAAAAATGATTTGTTGATTTTGCTCAAGGACGAACTGAATGTTGAGCAAGTCGTGCTGGCCAGGGCTGATTCCAGCCAGGAAGATGCGTGGACAGCGCAATTGGACACGAACCTCACACCTGAGTTGAAACTCAAGGGCTTTGCTCGCGAACTGGTACGCAATATTATGCAGTTGCGCAAACAGGGCAACATGACTCCCAAAGATCAGATTGAGGTTTGGATTGCGGACGAAGGCATGGGCTTGATTAACGACCTGGAAAGCCTGCAGTCTGGCATAGCTAAAGAGGTCAAAGCCACAAAAATATGGATTGGGGCTGAGCCGCACGAACCAGTGGGAGCTGAGCTGAAATGGGAGGATCATAGCGTCAAAATCAGCATAAAGTGACCTAACTCACTCGCTCACGTACGTTCGCTGCCCTCTCTTAACCCAAGAGAGGGCTTAAATTACAGTAAAATTGAAGTCTTTCTCTTGAGATAAGGGAAAGATTTAGATGGGGTTAGGTCTGCGCATTCTCTTGACAAAACCGTCAAAATGCGCTAAGTTTTGTGATTCTCCTGCGCCTCGTGCGTTATTAAGGAGTGCGTAGTTTGACACCATAACCATCCACCTCGGAGGGAACCATGGCCCAGCAATCATCTCTGATCGGCGTTATCGTCACAGGACAGTCCGGCAAGTACCGGATCACGGACGAGATCAATAGTGGTGCTCAGGCC
>Ga0172379_10001420_pt1 | contig 47594 bp, 48 predicted proteins | sample GrowelOW334metaG_FD_119756 | JGI IMG/M metagenome (GOLD analysis project Ga0172379, IMG submission 119756) | Groundwater microbial communities from an aquifer near a municipal landfill in Southern Ontario, Canada - Groundwater well OW334 metaG | ecosystem: Environmental > Aquatic > Deep...
GCTATGCAAAAACGCTGGAAAATCAAGGCTGCGACTGATCTTCCACATGACCATCCTGGCTGGGATTTAGAAGCTGAATATTTAGCCTATGCTTTCGCTAATTACACCCTAGCTCTTTCTCCGCAGCGCATCATTGCTGGCGGCGGCGTCATGAAGCAACCTAAACTTTTAGAAAAAATTCGCTCCCGCGTACCAATTTTGTTGAATGGCTACATCAAACACGATAAGATCTTAAAAAATATTGACAGCTATATCGTCGCCCCAGAACTGGGCGATCGCGCCGGCATCATGGGAGCTCTAGTTCTAGCAGAAGAGGCTTATAAAAATGTCTAAAAATCACAATAAAATAGGTGAAATTTATGAGCGTCCCTGGGGCTCGTACCAAACTTTAGCCCTAGAAGATGGCTATCAAGTTAAAAGTATCACCGTCAATCCGGGCGGTAGGCTGTCACTACAAAAACATCAACACCGCTCGGAACACTGGCTAATCGTACGCGGCGCACCAACTATAACAGTAGGCTCAAGCACTTCTGTTTATCGAGCTGGGGAAAAGATTTTTATCGACAAAGGCGAGCTGCACCGCGCTGAAAACTTTACTAAAGAACCTGCCGTTATCATCGAAGTCCAACTAGGATCTTATTTGGGCGAAGATGATATCGAGCGTTTAGAAGACGTTTACGGGCGCTGAATCCAAATCAAACTGGCCATACGACCAGTCCTACCTTGGTCGCGACGATAAGAGAAAAAATGCTCTTTATCGCTAAAAGTGCAAAAATCGCCACCGTAAACCTCAGTTATGCCATATTTTTCTAAGCGCTGCCTAGCTAAAAGATAAATATTGGCAAGATAAGAATCTTTATTAATACTACGGAAAGCCGCATCAGCATTAGCATCACAGTCTAAAAACCGCTGCCGAACATCATTTTGAACCACAAAGGCCTCGGGACCAATTGCCGGTCCAAACCAAGCCAAAAGCTTCTTTGGGTCAATTGGCAAGCTTTCTAAGGTCGCTTCAATAACACCGTTAGCTAAACCTTGCCAACCGGCATGGATGGCCGCAACCAAGTCTCCATCGCGGCTAGCTAACAAAATAGGCAGGCAATCAGCCGTCAAAACCACGCAAACTCTATTCGCTTCAGTCGTATAGGACGCATCAGCATCAGAAACCGTCCCAAATGCTAGTTTATCCAAGCATACAACCTGCGTACTATGCGTTTGTTTTAGCCAAAAAGGCTCATTTTTCAAGTTTAAATCTTGAGATAATTTGTGCCTATTTTTGGCCACTAATTCCGCCTGGTCTTCTACATGCTCGGCTAGATTGAAGCTAGCATAGGGCGCTGTGCTATAGCCACCCTGTCTTGTGGTCACTAAGGCCCTAATTTGGGCCGGGGCAGGCCATTTGGGTGTAAAAAATATTTTCATAAATAGCGATTTTTTAATATTTCCTTAAGAATTTTATGTTATCATGGCACTCGTAACGAATTATGAATGGTGAATGATGAATTATAAAGTGTGGAATGAAGAAAAACATGTCTACAAGAATTCATTATAAATCAAATAGTTAAGTTTTTAAAACATGTGAGGGAAGCTATGATAACAAGAACAGTACGTAAAGTCATAACATCTTTAGTAACTGGTTTAGTTTTAACTACAGCCAGTATAGCCAGCCAGGCTATCGACTTCGATTGGAATAGCCAAGGAGAAGTCGGCAACGCCTTAAAACCATCTAACTGTACACTCAGACCGGAAGTATTACAACTTGCTATGCGTGCTTATAAAACTGCGGTAGAAGAAGGCATTCCTAACAACACTAAAATCCTAACTATTATCGACTACTCTTTGCCAGCTAATCAAAACAGGCTCTGGGTTTTGGACTTAACTCACAATAAAGTTCTAATCCAATCCATCGTTGCGCACGGCAAAGGCAGTGGCAACTTAACTCCTGATCGCTTTTCTGACAAAGAAGGCACACTCGCCTCTTCTTTGGGCCTTTTTAAAACCGCGCACACTTACTTCGGTAAACATGGCTTGACTTTAACCATTCAAGGTTTAGAAAAAGGCTTTAACGACAAAGCCGAAGCTCGCCACATTGTTGTGCACGGCGCACCATATGTAAACATTGAATTAGCCAAACAAGGCCACGTTGGTCGCAGCTGGGGTTGTCCGGCCGTTGACGAGCGCATTGCCAAACCGCTGATCAACACCATCAAAGACGGCTCGTTGATCTTCGCCTACTACCCAGACCACAACTGGTTAGATCACTCTAAGTTTTTGCATGGGTAAAGTTTTCTTTTCATAACGACAAAACTGACGCATGCAACATTCAGGGCACTTCGGGCGCCGCGCTACACAAACGCGGCGGCCGTGCAAAAGAAGCAAGTGATGAGCATTTAAAAGCCATTTTTTAGGAATAACTTCTAAAAGTTTTTTTTCGACGATAAGCGGAGTTTTACCTGGCGCGATTTTAGTACGATTAGCCAAACGAAAAATGTGGGTATCAACTGCCAAAGTCGGCTGCCTAAAAATCACATTCAAGATAATGTTCGCCGTTTTCCGTCCTACGCCCGGTAAAGCTTCAAGAGCATGCCTATCCTGTGGAACCACGCAATCATACTGCTTACATAAAATCTGGCTTAATTTGAGTATATTTCGGGCTTTAACGTTAAAAAGACCGATACTTTTGATCTTATCTTTAAGTTCATTTTCACTCAAAAGTATCATCTTTTCTGGCGTTGGAGCTATTTTAAACAAATTCGGCGTGACTTTATTGACGCTCACATCCGTCGCTTGCGCCGATAAAATCACAGCAACTAAAAGCTGAAAAGGCGTTTTATATAAAAGCTCGCTTTTGGGATTGAGATAATTTTTGCTTAAAGCGGCAAACAGAGCATTGTAATTAGCACAAGCTTTATGACTCGTCATATAATTTAAGCGCCAGCGGCAAACAAGACACAACTCCTTTTAATCCACACACAGTCAATGTAATTAGAATCGTATCTTTCACTTCATCTCGCGTAGCACCGAGTTTTTTTGCCATTGGCACATGATATTTAATTGCTTCCGCTTCGCCTAAAGCTGCCTTAATGCCGATGTATACTAGTTGCTTAGTTTTAGCATCTAGACCTTTAGTCTGCACTAAGCTGTGAATAAGACCATCAAAACCTTTAGCAACTTCTGGAGCTTCTCTGTGAAAAACATCAAAAGGATTTTCTTCTTGCATAAAATTACCTCTTTTAAAATCTGGCATGTTTCGGCGTACGTGGAAATGGAATAACATCGCGAATATTGGTAAGTCCGGTCATATAGACTAAGAGCCTTTCAAAACCAAGGCCAAAACCAGAATGCGGCACTGTACCATAACGACGTAAATCCAAATACCAACTGTAAAGTTCTTTGTCCATTCCGATTTCATCCATGCGTTTTTCTAAAAATTCCAAACGTTCTTCACGCTGACTGCCACCCATGATTTCACCAATACCTGGAGCTAAGATGTCCATAGCAGCAACAGTGCGGCCATCGTCGTTTTGCCGCATGTAAAAACTTTTTATTTCTTTCGGATAATCGACCACAATGACTGGCGCTCCGACGTATTCTTCGGCTAAATATCTTTCATGTTCTGACTGCAAATCCGCTCCAAAGCTAACTGGATAATCAAATTTTTTATTGGATTTTTCTAAGATACTAATAACTTCGCTATATGTCATATAAACAAATTCGCTAGCTATAAGTTTTTCTAAACGCAAAATAGCTTCTTTATCTATGCGCTCCACAAAGAAAGCCATATCGTCGGATCTTTCTTCTAAAGCGGCTTTAGCTAAATATTGCAACATCTCAGAAGCTATTTTGGCTATATCGCGCAAATCAGCAAAAGCAACTTCTGGCTCTAACATCCAAAATTCGGCAAGGTGGCGGCTTGTGTTGGAATTTTCAGCACGAAAAGTTGGGCCGAAAGTGTAAACTTTAGAAAGCGCTTCACAATAAGCCTCAGCATTGAGCTGTCCAGAAACTGTCAAAAAAGTTTCTTGACCAAAAAAATCTTGGTTAAAATCTATTTTGCCATCATCTTGGCGGGGTAGATTTAAAAGATCCAAAGTGCTGACACGAAAAAGCTGGCCAGCACCTTCGCAGTCGTTAGAAGTTATAATTGGGGTATGAATCCAGAAAAATCCACGCTCATGAAAAAAGCGATGAATAGCTTGCGATAAAGTATGACTTAAACGCGTCACAGCTCCAATGACGTTAGTGCGCGAACGTAAATGCGCATATTCACGCAAGTGTTCTAATGTATGATGTTTTGGGGTAATTGGATAAGTTTCCGGATCTGCCACATAGCCGCAAACTTCCACAGATTCAGCTTGCAATTCAAATGGCTGCTTAGGGGACGGCGAAACAACAACTTTGCCGCGCACGCGCACGGAGCATCCAGCCGATAAATTCAAAATCTCTGATGTGTAATTAGCGAGTGTATTAGGAGCTATCACCTGTAAAGGATAAAAACAAGAACCGTCGCTCACAGCAAGAAAAGACAGTCCAGCTTTGGAATCGCGTCTAGTCCTAATCCACCCGCCTATTTCAATAATGCTATCAACCGCTACTTTTCCAGCCAAAACATCAGCAACTGGAATGATTTTTTCTAACATAAAAGCTCCTGAAAATATGACCTTGTCGCCAAAAACCTGGGGGAGTCCCCCTCCCACCCGCCCAGCTTATAATATCAAATCGAATTCTGCAATACCGGGAAAAAACGACGCAATGTGAAATTTTTCCCGAAATGACAATGTCCTTCATCCAGCGAAATGACGAAACAAAAATATCCAATTTACCCGTATTTTTTGAGAAGTTACGCTTATAAAATATAACTTATTGATTTTAAAAGAAAACGTATAGACATGTTTTTTAGGAAAACTCCCCTTCCAAAACGCTTTTCACAAATGGAATTGTCAATGGACGTTTAGTGCGGAGGGTTGCTAGCTCCAGGCGATCCAAAATGGCAAATAGCTGATCCATATTGCGCTCATAATGCCTAAGTAAAAACCTAGCTACTTCAGAAGGCATAATTAGTCCTCTTTCTTTAGATCGCAACTCTAAAGCGGAGAATTTTTGCTCATCGCTCAGCCCCTGAAGTTGCAGAATTAAACAGCTTGCCAACCGTGATTTTAGATCAGATAAAAAACAGTTAAGAGCGACTGGTGCTACATTGGCGGTAATTAATAGGTTCCGTTTAGCATCAGCAATGCGATTAAAAAGATACATAATCGCTTCTTCCCATTCACGTTTTCCCAAAACAACATCTAAATCGTCCAAACAAACTAAAAACATTTTTTCCAAGTTTTCTAAAATCGCTGGAGTAAAGCTCTGGTGCTCTTTTAGCGACACATATAAAGACGGCAAATTTAAGCCATTTAAATGCTTGCAAGTCGCTTTCGCCAAATGACTGCGACCAATGCCGAAATTTCCCCAAAGATAGATGAGCTGAGAACTAGCGTTAGAATCTAAAGAACTTAAGGCATGAACAATGTTGGCATTATCGCCAAGGTAGAAGTTAGCAAAACTAACGTCATCACCTAAACCTATGTTTAAAGCTAATTGTATCGGCGTATTCAGTGCTCTTACCATATTTTATTTAGAATATGCAATTAGCCAAATGCCTTCGATCCATAAATCAACTCGGCGATCAACGTTAAACGCTGCAGCATTTCCATAGCAGTTTTAGCTTTGTAACGAATCACAAAGTTTTCGCGATCAAATTGATAAGCTGTGTCGAAAGCTAGTACATTCGCGATACGCGCAAAAATAGAAGTTCTGTAACCCGCGTTGTACATTTTAATTTCCGTACGCAGTTGCGTAGTAATTTTAAACGGCTTAGCTATGCGATTTTGTAGGTTGATAGTGGCTTTTTTGGCGCCTTCACTAAGTAATTCGCGAGATTTATTAAGCGATATAGATAAAGCGGAATCGCGCCCCAAACTTTCTTTGACAGTTACAGCAACTAACGTGTGGCCTTTTAACTGATTTTTCGCTTCACGAATTGTCTCATCATCACCACTAATAAAAGCAGCTGGCACGTTATAAAAACCAGCATGAAGCGCCGCAATTCCAGTTTCATTAATCAGTAAATCATTAACGTGAATACTGTGAATCATAGAGGAATAGGTATGGGCTAAAACAGCCTCTAGATTATGTCCGCCAGCATGATATCCAACTAAAAACACTCCTGCATAACTAGAATCGCAAGGGTACACCATGCTTAAAGTACTTCCCCAACCTTGCACTAAACTCGCTTTTGGATGCAATCTTTCTAAATCAAGATTCGTTGCAGCTCCATGCGCATCGCGCACGATGATTTCTGCTTCTGGATCAGCCGATAAAATGCCCTCTACAACAGCATTTACATCACTTAGCATATATCTTTTGGCAAGTTCATAGTGTTTGCCTTGCAAATCGGCGAAGCTTTTATCAACTACGCCAGTGATGCCTTCAATGTCGACCGAAATCAGATATTTGCTCATAAAATTCTCTCGTTTAGGCAAAAATTTTGAGGGCTCCCCGCCCCACCCACTTCATTATAACCACAACATTTCTCATGAGTAAATACAGTATTTTTCACGGTATTGCACTAGAAAAAAAATTTCTAGACAACGATTAATAAATTCCCCATAATCGCCCTTCGCTAGTAACAAAAGAGGGTTTCGTCACATGAGTGAATATGTCGTTGAGCTCAAGGGCGTTTCCAAACGCTTTGGTGATTACCAAGCTCTTGAAGAAATAGATTTAACTATTCGCAATGGCGAATTCCTAACATTGCTCGGCCCTTCTGGTTGCGGCAAAACCACTATTTTACGCTTAATTTCAGGACTAGAGCGCCCAGACACAGGTAGCATCTATATAAATGGCCAAGATGTTACCGATTGGCCACCAGAGCACCGCCACCTCAATATGGTTTTTCAAAGCTATGCTCTGTTCCCACACATGACAGTCTTTGAAAATATTGCTTTCGGTCTACGTTGCAAAAAAATTCCCGAAAAAGAAATTAACGAACGCGTGGAAGAAATTTTGCGCATTGTAAAATTAACTAAACTAGCAGAACGCAAGCCCAATCAGCTAAGCGGCGGACAACAACAGCGTGTCGCCATCGCCCGCGCCGTAGTCAATCGCCCCTTAGTCTTACTTCTCGACGAACCCTTAAGCGCTCTAGATTATAATCTTCGTAAAGACATGCAAGTCGAACTAAAACAATTACAACGTAAACTAGGCGTTACATTTGTTTTCGTAACACATGACCAAGAAGAAGCGTTGTCTATGTCGGATCGCGTCGCTGTTATGAACGAAGGCAAAATTGAGCAACTTGGCTCACCACGTGATGTTTATGAAGAACCGGTCAGTCTTTATGTTGCAGAATTCATCGGCGAGGCCAATATATTTGAAACTAAAGTAATTCGCACTAACAAGAAAAATATCATTGTCAGCATCGAAGACAAACGCTTTACCTTCAAAAATAAACGTGGCTGCAAAACCCGACAAGAAGTTAATATCATGGTCAGACCAGAAGACCTAGCTGTTTGGCGTGAAGACGAAATTGCCGACAAAGCAAATGAAATGGACAGTATGTTACCAGGCAAGGTAGAGCAGGTGATTTATAAAGGCTCAATCGTTGAATTAATAGTTCGACTAGAAAGCAATAAACGTCTTTTTGCAACTGAATTTTTCAATGAAGACGACGAAAAACTCGACTATCAAATCGGCGAACCAGTTTGGGTGAATTGGCTACCTGGTTGGGAAGTAGTGTTGCCCAATGCAAACTAAAAGCACATTCAAAAAAATTTGTGTTACGGTGATTTGGGGCTGGCTTCTGCTCTTCGCTTTAGTTCCTGCTGCATTGATGCTAATCACAAGTTTTCTGACCCCAGACTCTAACGACATAGTTTCTTTTCATCTTACTTTCGGTAACTATACACAACTTTTTAATCCTGCCTATTTACGCATTTTGCTTCAATCTTTATATCTAGCTTTTAGCTGCACTGCTCTCTGCCTTTTAATCGGCTATCCATTCGCTTTCATTATCGCTCGCAGCACCAGCAAACATAGATCCCTGTTTTTACTCTTAGTAATAATACCTTTTTGGACCAGTTCTCTTATTCGTACTTATGCCATCATGGCGCTTATCAAAGCTAAAGGCATTATCAACACAGTGTTATTAGCTGTTGGTATTGTACATCATCCACTGCCCATGCTTTATACATATGGAGCGATTCTGCTTGGATGTGTATATGACTTTTTGCCATTTATGATTTTACCACTTTATGCCAACATCGAAAAACTCAACCCAGAACTCATTGAAGCAGCCAGAGATCTAGGAGCCGGAAGAATTCGCACTTTATGCAAAATTATTTTGCCACTTACTTCTTCCGGTATTATGGCTGGAACTCTGCTAGTTTTTCTGCCAGCCATGACTATGTTTTATATCCCAGTTCTTTTGGGAGGAGCAAAAAATCTGCTACTTGGCAATTTGATCGAGAATCAATTTTTGGCTGCTAATAACTGGCCAGTCGGCGCTGCTATCAGCATGATCATTACGCTATTTATGTGCGGCATGATTTTCTTCTATTGGCGGAACTCTCTTAGCAAAGATAGAAGCAATTTTGAGGAGCTGGTTTAAATGAAACTAAATCGCTTAATCAAATATTCTTACCCGGCTTTTGTCTATTTATTTTTGTATTTCCCAATACTTATCATCGTTGTTTTTTCTTTTAACGACACCAGTCGCTCTCTCGTTTGGAAAGGCTTTACAACACAGTGGTACACTGAGCTTTTCCGTGATACCAATTTACTTAGCGTAACAGGTCACTCTTTGATTATTGGCGTCCTAGCCGCTACCATAGCCACCGCCATTGGTACTATTGCAGCAGTTAGCTTATTTCGCTATCGCTTTTGGGGTAAAAAATTATTACATGGCTTATTATTTGTAATGATTGTCACGCCAGAAATTGTCATGGGTATTGCTCTCTTGCTTTTATATAGCGCTCTAGATCTACCGCTCGGATTTTGGTCCTTACTTTTAGCTCATATAACGCTTTGCATACCATTTGTTACTATTACGGTTTATAGCCGTATAACAACTCTTGATAAAGCCATATTCGAAGCTGCACGCGATCTTGGAGCCACTGACTTTACAATTTTCAGCAAAATCATCATACCACTTCTATCCCCTTCTATAATTGCCGGTTGGCTTTTAAGTTTTACTCTTTCTTTGGACGATGTGATCACAAGTTATTTCGTTTCAGGTCCTAGCTTTTCCATTTTGCCACTTAAAGTCTATGCCATGGTGCGTTTAGGCATCAAACCTGAAATCAACGCTCTTTGCACACTGCTTCTCATTCTAACCCTTTTAATCGTCATCTCTGCGCAATTCGCACTTTATAAAAATTCCGGGAAAAAACATGCTAAAAAATAAATTAGCAAAAAAATTCTTAGTTTTGAGCCTACTTTACTTGAGTTTCGTGTTCTTAAGCCCTGCCGTTTTAGCGCAAGCGAATATTTTAAACGTCTATGTATGGACAGCTTATTTACCGCAAGATGTTGTAAAACAATTTAGAAAAGAAACGGGGATTCGCGTCAATATTAGCGAATATGACAGTAACGAAACCATGTATGCCAAGATCAAAGCTTCTCCCGACGCTGGCTATGATATTATCTTTCCTTCTAACTATTTTATTCATCGCATGCGCAAACAAAATATGCTGCACGTAATAGATAAAGATAAACTGCCCAACTTGCAATATATAAACCCTAATCTTTTACGTAAACCATTTGATCCAAATAATGAATTTAGCATACCGTATCTTTGTAGCATAACTGGGATTGTTGTAAATACTGATTATTTGGATAGCAAGAACATAACTAGCTGGCAGGATCTTTGGCAAGAAAGATTTCACGATAAATTATTAGTTTTAGACGATATGCGGGAAGTATTTTCCATCGCTCTCCTAACTTTGGGTTATTCAATCAACGATACTAATCCAGACCACATCAAAGAAGCCTATTTAAAGCTCAAAACATTGCTTCCTAATGTGAAAATTTTCAATTCTGACGTAGAACAAAACATTTATATCGACGAAGATGCCATAGTCGGTATGGGCTGGAATGGAGACATTAATTTATCTCTCGCCGAAAACCCAAAACTAAAATTCATTTATCCTAAAGAAGGATTTGTTATGTCTATTGATTGTTTAGCCATAACTAAAAATGCGCCGCATCTAGAAAATGCTTACAAATTCATAAATTTTTTAATGCGACCAGATATAGCTAAAAAAATCAGCCAAGAAATCGGCTACCCCTCGCCGAATCTAGCAGCAATTAAACTTTTACCCAAAGAAATGCAAGATAATCCACTTCTCAATCCTTCTAGTGAACTCTTGAAACGCGGACAACTGCAAGATGCTACCGACGAAGTTTTGCCGCTTTATGAAAAATATTGGGAGAAGTTGAAGATTGGGGAGTAGCGTTCGTTATTTATCCCATCAAATTAACACTTTTACCTGGTAAATAATTTTCTTTAGAAACAACCTTCTTACCAGTTTTTGACTCCAGACCAAGTCTAGCGCTCTTAGCGATCGCTCCTCCTTGTATTCCAGCAACTTTGTTTTCCGCCATACCCTTAGCCTCTATGGTCTCCGCTATTTGCCTTGTTGATAACTCAGCCAAAGCCGTAAAAATAAGCTCAGCCTCAGTCATGTGATCGCGTAAATTTTGCGTTTTTAGTCCCTTGATACTTTTATGATCCTTCACTGAAACGCCTGACCATTCTTGATGAATTATATTGGTAAGTATTGCATATTCTTGCTCTTTCGTTACCTCATGTTTACTCCAATAATCAGTAAGCTTATTGCGTGTTTCCTGCCCCATCATTCGCTGTTGTATCCACTTTTCGCTTCTACCATATTTTTTCCAATTTTCCCTGGCTCTGTTGAGTGATTTCTCAGGATCTGCCATTTCCTGCATTCTTTCATAGCCAACTTTTGCAAGCCATAATTTAATTGGCTCGGCTTTCGGACTTGGTACAGACTGGATAAGCCTTAGAAGCGTTTCTGGATCGGCGACATCCGTGAAATATTTTTTTCCATCTGCTGCCTCCAATTTCAGTCGGTTACATTTTGTAACCGACTCACTTCCTTCTCTGCTCAAGCGATTTTTCAATACCTTCCAATAGTTTCTTGCCAACTGAAAGTCTTTCTGTTGAATTAAAGCAGCAACAACATCAACGACAGAAAAATACCATAGCTCCTTCTCTTCATCGTAAACTCTACGAATTTTAAAATCCTCAAAAACAGCTAATGCGTTTTGCATAATATTCACCTCAAATTACCTATAATTTTCATCATCCCTTGTTTTTAAATCCAGCTAGCATCTTCTAGACGCCAATTATTTTGACACCCCAGAAGATATTTAGCAAAACACACATAATAAAAAATTCTCGCTATTACGGTATTGACGCCAACGCCATTATGCGCTAGTGTGCGAATCACTATAGTATTTTTCCCTATAGTGATCCTAAAACCAAGTCGGATTGTTTTTGGAGAGGTTTAAAAACTGGAAGTAAGAACATGGAGTCAAAACATGTTGTACTGGAACCGGATTTTACACGAAGTCTTAAACAAAGAAACGCCCAAACAAGACTTCATTTTTACGAACTTTTCCAAGAAAAAACACCGCGAAACCCCCATAAGGACAATTATTAGACGTGTTGTTAGAGGAAGAAACTTGAAAAAATATTATCTAGGAGAAAAATACAAAAATGTATATCTCACTCGAAGAGAAGCTGAATGCACGGTCTGGTTAGTCAGAGGGCAACCAGTGAAAGGAATAGCCAAACAACTGCATCTTTCTCCTCGCACAGTTGAGTTTTATCTCAAGAACGTTAAAGCCAAACTAACCTGCCACTCCAAATCCGACCTCGCTATCTTGCTGCAAAAATGTCCTCTGATTCAACATGAGGATTTTCGGTAAAATTGCAAAAAAACAAGCGGTGATGTCAAAAAACATGTCTACGCGTTTTCTTTACTTTTCAATGAGTTGCAAAATAAAATCGAGTTTTCTTAATTTTTTGGCCATAAATGGTAAAAGTGATGAACAGGTCCATACCCTTGCCCCACCGAACTTTCTTTAGATGCAAGCATTGCTTGAAATAGGTAATGTTTAGCTCTCTCACAAGCTTCAAATAATGACACTCCTTGAGCGAGAAATGCACATATTGCTGCAGATAGTGTACATCCAGTGCCGTGAGTATTTTTAGATTTAATGCGTGCTGATCTAAGATATTGGCGCACACCCCGTTGGTCCAAAAATAAATCATCAGATGTATTTCCGCCAGAATGGCCGCCTTTCAGCAATACTGCTTTTGGAACAAGCTTTAGCAGTTTCTCACCTAATTCTTCAAAGTTTTTTATTTCCCCAGCCAAAGCATATGCTTCAGGTAGATTTGGTGTGATGATTGTGGAAAGTGGGATGAGCTTGATTTTTAAGGCTTCTATTGCTGCTGGCAATAATAGAGCATCTCCGCTTTTTGCAACCATAACAGGATCAAGAACTATAGGGATGTTTACAGCATGTTTTCCTAAAAAATTTGCAACCATTTCTATAATAGGCTCCGAAAACAACATGCCAATTTTTATGCTATCTGGAATAATATCATCAAATATGGCTTCTAATTGTTCTTCAATCGCTTTAAGCGGAATTTTATAACAATTTCTAACTCCGCAGGTGTTTTGTACAGGTAGCGTGGTTAGAACTGTCATTCCGTAACATCCTAATGCGGAAAATGTTTTAAGATCCGCCTGGATGCCGGCCCCGCCTGAGCCATCAAAACCAGCAATAGATAAGCATTTATATTTCATCACAGTTCTCCCAAATTAGCTTTATGCAAAGCATCTATAAAAGCAGTACGAAATGTACCGGGATGATTTGCTTTCTTTCCAGCCAATTGCCCGCATAATCCAAAATATGCCGTAGCAAGCTCTGCGCTCGTAAAAGAATTATCCAAAACGCCTCTAAACGCAGCTATTACAGCCGTCAATGTACATCCCATTCCTGTTACCAGCGGCATCAAAGATGAGCCAAATGGTATTTCGGCTTCCTTTTTGCCATCAGTGATAAAATCAATTGGACCACTTACAACGACTGTCATTCCATATCGATTCGCAAGCTCTCTTGCGCTATTTTTTGCTTGGTTTGTTGTGTTGATTGATTCCACTCCAAGTGTTTTGCCATTTGATGTTACAAGAGACATAATCTCGCTGGCATTGCCTCTCACAATATCTGCGTGTTTCATAAGTGCTTTAGCTGTTTCTGTACGTATCTTAGTGCTACCCGCACCAACTGGATCTAGGACTATAGGTTTCTGATACTGCTTTGCAATTGTTATAGTTTTATGACAGCGTGTAATAAAAGCTTCATCAAGAGTACCGATATTAATATTGATGCTATTGGCGATTTTAACCAGTTCCTCCATCTCTTCATCGCATACCGACATTATAGGCGCCGCACCTAATGCGAGCTGCGCATTTGCCATAAAATCCATAGTTACATAGTTAGTGAGGTTTAAGACAAGTGGCTTGACTGCTCTCAGCTCCCCCAGTGTTGTTTCGATTTTTTTAAGCATACTGAGTCCCCTCTATAATACTACGTAAATTCTTAGTGGTAGATATGAGGTCGTTAGAATCATGAAATGCGCCAATGGCTGCTATGCCATCTGCTCCAGCTTGCATAACAACGGACGCATTCGTTTCATTGATACCACCAATTGCAACAATAGGATGAATAGAAAGATGAGCTATTTTTTTCAAGCCTTCACAACCCCAAATCGTTGCAACATTTGATTTATTATTAGAGGGAAATACGGCACCAACGCCCACATAATCTATAGGCAATGTATTCGCAATATAAAGCTGCTCAGGGGAATCAACAGTTAGGCCAATAATTTTATTACTTCCCAATTTTCGTCGCGCATTAACTACACACCCATCTGATTGACCAAGATGCACACCGTCTGCACCTAGTTGATAAGCAAGATCTACATTGTCATTGATGATAAGTGGAATTGAAAGTGGTTTTAATACAAGTTGTAGTTGTTTGCCTAATCTGAATAATTCGTTGAAGCTAAGATTTTTTTCGCGGAGTTGCACAGAGGTAATGCCAGATTTTACACAAATAGCAATAAAATCTAGATATTTACTTAGAGGCGTATCTTTTTTACTTGTAACAAGTGTGAGCTTAAAAAATTGATCTTTCATCTTCTTCCTCGAAATTATTTACCAACTAAAGGAAGATATGAAAGTAAAGACAACTTACTTCACACTTCCTCCGCAGGCATTAACCAGAGCAGGTTCAAGGGTATTTCTCAGCCAAAAAACTCATATAAGTTTTTCAGCACCCCTGGTGAACTAAAATTCTTAAATAATTGTATAGGGAGCCAGACTGGTGTCAAGACAGAAATGAGCGTAGACAACACCTCCTCTTCGCTTTAACATAAAAATGCGCGCTTCTCCAACATGAGGATTTTCGCTAAAACTACAACAGAATAGGTGTTAACACTAAAAAACATGTCTACGCGTTTTCCTTTAAAATCAATAGGTTATAATTTTAAGTCGCAGTCTCGCTATTTTTCACACTAAATCAAGGTTGTTTTATTTTTTGCTTCGCTTAAAATAGCAGCTCATTTCTATCATTAAGCTGGCGTAGCTCAGTTGGTAGAGCAACTGATTTGTAATCAGTAGGTCGCGGGTTCGACCCCCATCGCCAGCTCCAGATTGTCTCTATGCAACTAGCTGGATCTGAAAAAATTTGACGTACTTTTAAAAAGCACATACAATATTTTTCAAGCTAATCAAACATTCGAGGTTTTTGTTTTATGAAAATGTACTCTTAAGCAGCCCTGCTAAAGGGCAATTATTTATTTTTTTATGCCCATCAATGCTTAGGAGAACATATGAATTTAATATTACTTGGATGGAACGCTAAGTTCCAAGAAACCTTCGACAATTTAAAAGATACTAACTTAATCCCAGCCAGAATAATCAGCGAAGACAAGGGGTCTTACGTTGTAATGACTGCAACAAAAGAAATACGCAGCAAAATATCCGGCGCGTATTTCTATACCGCAAAAACACGTATTGACTTACCAGTGGTTGGCGATTGGGTAGCCATTCAAGCTAGCGGTGAGTTAGCGATTATTCATACCTTACTGCCTAGAAACACATTACTATCCCGTAAAGCCTCTGGGGAAAACACAGAAGAACAACCCCTTGCTGCAAATATTGATTATGTATTTATTATTTCCGGTCTGGACAAAAATTATAACTTACGCCGCATTGAGCGATACATTACTTTGGCTTGGAATAGCGGAGCTCAACCTATAATTATTTTAAACAAAGTTGATTTAGTAAATGACAATGAGAAGCTGGACCAAATAGCACACGACATTGAGGCTATAGCATGTAGTCTTCCAGTGCATTTTATTAGTTCACTCAACAATGAAGGTTTATCGGCTTTAAGTAGTTACTTTTCCAATAATAAAACGGTAGCTTTGCTTGGATCATCCGGGGTTGGTAAATCAACATTAACTAATACACTGCTCGGCGAAGTTTTACAAAAAACAACAAGTACTCGAGAATCTGATTCTAAAGGGCGTCACACGACCACTAGACGCCAGCTTTTTCAATTATCAGACGGCGGCATGCTAATAGATACACCAGGAATGAGGGAATTACAGCTATGGGTGGATGAGAATACGATAGACTCGAGTTTTTCTGACATCGAAACTTTAGCCACAAATTGTCGTTTCCGTGATTGCACGCACAGCCATGAAGTAGGCTGCGCGGTACAAGAAGCGATTGCGCAAAACACACTCAGCAAAAATCGTCTATCAAATTATTTAAAGATGCAGCGCGAAGCAAAGTACCTTAGCAAACGACAAAAAGAAACATCTTGGGATACTCGCTTAGAGGATCGTAAATTTGGTAAACGCCTTCGCAACGCACGTAAACATCTACATGGATTATAAAATTCACCAAAAAATTAGATGACAAACAAATTTGACCGTGCTAAGCTTTTTCGCAGTTAGCATAGATTTTTTTATTAACCATTCAATCTTGGAGATATAACGGATGAAACTTAAACCAATAGTAACTTCTCTAATTGTTCTGGGCCTTGCTAGCCCAGCCTTTGCTGCTCATAACCATCATGGCAAAGCAACACACAAAGCACCTGCAGCTAAGAAACAAGCTCTTAAAGTGACAAAAAAAGAGCCAGCGGTCATATCTTCCGCGGTAATGCTACCTCCTATTAGCGATAAATTCCAATCAATCATAGATCAAAACTCGGCTAGCAGCCCAGTTCTAAGTTGTGATTGGATTAAAAGAATCGCTGTCGGCGGTTTAATCAATTTTGATGCTTCTTGGGGTAACCGTACTCCAATCGGTTCATTTGCTGATAATTCTGGTAATTCTGGTAGCAACAGCAATTTCAGAATTGCTAATGCTAACTTATTCGTGGATCCTATCATTAACGATTGGGTGATTGGACACTTGAACTTAGAATACACTGGCACATCACACGACATCACAAAAGCCAGCACTGTATTTGTGAATTCTTATGACCGTACCAACCGCATTCGCGCAGATGAAGCATATTTGACAATTCGTAATTTTAACCGCTCTCCTCTATACGCTAAATTAGGTTGGCAATATATACCATTCGGAAACTATCAACGTTACCCAATGGTCACCACGCTAACACAAACCTTAGAACAAACTAGCGCAGCAACAGCTACTCTTGGTTTGATCTCAGACTTGGGACCTTATGTCCAAGTTTTTGCATTCAATGGCCCTATGGTTAAAAGTAGTGTAAACGATGGCACAAAAGTGACTGGTAACTCACAAATCGCTGACTTCGGTGCCAAAATTGGATCTGTTGGTGATTTAGCTGCACTTCGTCTCGACGGCGTCAATTACAACATTGATTTATCCTATATTCGCAATATGTTTGATACAGATACTCTATACTCTGCATTCACTACTTCCGCCTCAGGCGGTGTTGTAGATGGCTTATCCATCAAGAATGATTTAGGTGCTGATAGGGTTGGTGGTTTGGCTGCTCACCTTGGCTTGAATTATAAGTCAGTAGATTTTGCTGCTGATTATGCCGGCGCCTTGGGCAACATGATGCAGAACAATTGGTTACAGAACTGGTCTGATACTTTATCCACAACCTCAGAAAGTTCTCGTCTTTGGGCTGCTGGTTTAGGAGCTGGATATGCATTCCCAGTACTTAGCCATGCATCTAGATTGGGCTTAAGCTATCAATGGACTGGTAATGGTCAATTTACCAACGATGTTGCGTTAGCTTCTGGTGTAATAGCCAACACTTGGGATCCAAGCATATTCTCTATGCCCCACAATCGTTGGTTGCTAGATTACAAAGTCAACATCTTAAAGAACACAGATTTAGGATTTGCTCTCGCTTACGATAGAAGCTATCCATATCGTAATTCCAGCAGTGACATTCGTAAATCTACTACAGCTTTGATGCGAGTTTCTGCTCAATTCTAAACTTTAGTAATGGAAACAAAATAGGGCGCAAGGTTTTTTATCTTCGCCCTATTTTTTTACCCAAAAACATGTCTATGCGTTTTCCTTTAAAATCAATGAGTTAGAAAATAAAAGTAAGTTCAATGAAAATTATTACCAAAAACTTTCCGAAACGTCCTTATGACGAAGTATGGCAGGAAATGCGTAATTTCACTGTTAAGAGAGACGTTAATACACCTGATGAAATTTGGTTTCTAGAACACCCACCCGTATTCACACAAGGACAAGCTGGTAAACCAGAACACATCTTGTGCCCGGGGGACATACCCGTCGTCCAAACTGATCGTGGCGGACAAGTAACTTATCACGGCCCGGGACAGCTGATGGTTTATGTTTTGGTAGACTTGCGTCGACGCGGCCTTGGGGTGAGAGATTTTGTGAGTATTTTAGAAAATTCTGTTATTCAGACTTTAGCTGAATACGGTTTAACTGCCGCTAACCGCCCCGATGCTCCTGGTGTTTACGTAGATGGCGCAAAAATTTGTTCCATTGGGCTTAAAATAAGCCGTGGCTGCAGCTATCACGGCATTGCTTTTAATGTTGTAAATAACTTAGAACCATTCTCACGCATTAATCCATGCGGCTTTAAACAGCTTCGTATGTGTAAAGTTGCCGATTTTATTCCTACAATAAATATAGACGATGTAAAAAACAAATTAGCGCTAGCTTTAGAGAGAGAATTCCAACATGCCAATCTTGCATAAACCTAATTGGATTCGCAGCAAATGGCCTTGTAATCCAGAAATTACTAAACTTAAAAAATTACTGCGCGAAAAAGGCTTAGCCACTGTTTGTGAAGAAGCGGCCTGCCCTAATTTAGGCGAATGTTTCGCCTGCGGTACCGCGACTTTTATGATTATGGGAGATACTTGCACGCGCAATTGTCGCTTTTGTAATGTTAAACACGGCAAACCTGGAGCTTTAGACCAAAATGAACCGCAAATGCTAGCCGAAGCTGCCACACACTTAAAACTCAAATATGTTGTGATTACTTCAGTCACGCGCGATGATTTATCAGATGGCGGAGCCTCTCACTTTGCCGCTTGCATTCACACTTTGCGCAAAGCTGCACCCAACGTTAAAGTAGAGATTCTAACGCCAGATTTTCGCTATTGCATGGACAGCGCTTTAGAAATTCTTTCCATAAACCCACCAGATGTTTTCAATCACAACATCGAAACAGTGCCAAATTTATATCCAAAAGTTCGCCCCAGTGCTGATTATAAAACATCTTTGCTTTTGTTAGAAAAACACAAGAAATTACATCCTAATATTCCAACCAAATCAGGAATTATGCTCGGTTTAGGCGAAACGAAAGAAGAAGTGTCGCAAGTTCTCAAAGATTTAAGAAAGAAAGGAGTAAGTATGCTTACTTTAGGGCAATATTTGCAGCCAACACGCGACCATTTGGCAGTCGAGCGCTATATAACTCCGGAAGAATTCCAAAATTACAAAGCACTCGCTCTAGGCTTGGGATTTACAAACGTATCCAGCGCGCCGCTAGTACGTTCGTCCTATCATGCAGAAAATCAATAAATTTAGGCGCGTTTTGCCAATTCAGCATCCAGCATTAACAGAGCAGCGTTATTTTCGCCAATCAAAGCTAGTTTTTGCAAAATTTCGCTAGCATTAGCTTCTTCTTCTACCTGTTCATCCACAAACCATTGTAGAAAAGAGCTGGAAGCATAATCCTTAATTTCAACAGCTAAAGCGACCAAACCATGGATTAGGTGTGTAACTTTCTGTTCGTGCTCAAAAGCAGCTTCAAAAACCGCGTATGGCGACTCCCAATGCGTTTCTGGGCTATCAATTGCCGTTAGGGTCACTACCCAGCCTCTATCAATCATAAAGCCATAGAATTTCATGGCATGGGCTCTTTCTTCATCTGCCTGCTTTTTCATCCAATTTGCAAAACCTTTAAGGTTATTGGAATCAAAATAAGCTGCCATGGAAAGATAAAGATACGAAGAATAAAGCTCCGCATTGATTTGCTTGTTTAAGGCAACCGCCATTTTGTCATTGTGCATATTATTTCTCCTAATAAAACCAACTAAGACTGGAGAAAGATTATATGTCGTCCCGTCCGAGATGAAAAGTTTTTCCGCTATAGAAAACATGTCTATGGATTTTCTTTATAAATCAATAAGTTATATTTATAAGTTGGGTTCCGACCAGTTGAAGAAGAACTTCCTTGCCTAAAAAGCAGTTATTGCGTAGAATACCAGCCTAAATTTTTCAAAGTTTGTGGAGAAAATCATGTACGCAGTCATAGTAAGCGGCGGCAAGCAATATAAGGTCGCACCGAACGATGTTATCGAAATCGAAAAATTAGATGTCGAAGCTGGCTCTAAAGTTGAGTTTGACAATGTTTTAATGTTCGCAGAAGGCGAAAACGTTCAAATCGGTACGCCAAATCTTTCTAACATCAAAGTCAAAGGCGAACTAGTCGAACACGGCCGCGGCGATAAAGTTAGCATAATTAAATTCCGCAGACGTAAACATTTTATGAAACGCGCCGGACATAGGCAGCATTTCAGCGCAGTCAAAATCACTGCAATCGATAAAGTTTAAAGGTTTTTTGGTAAGAGGTTAATCTCATGGCTCATAAAAAAGCAGGCGGTAGTACTCGAAACGGTCGCGATTCTAACCCAAAAATGCTCGGCGTAAAACGCTTTGGCAGTGAATTAGTCAAGGCTGGTAACATTTTGGTCCGTCAACGCGGCACAAAGTTTCACCCTGGCATGAACGTTGGCATAGGCCGTGATCACACACTGTTCGCCTTAATAGAAGGTTTGGTGAAATTTACTCGTCGCGGCAGCAAACAAAGATGTTATGTGAGCGTGGAGAAAGCTTAGTAAGCGTTCTTGTTCACAAATCCCTTAAAGATTGTCAGAAAAATTATCTTCAAATCAAATCCAAGTGACCAATGCGTAATATAGTATAGATCGCATTCTATGCGTTTTACTAGATCAGTATTGCCACGCCAGCCGTTTACCTGTGCCCAACCCGTGATTCCTGCTTTTACTAAATGTTTTTTCATGTAACCAGGAATCTCATGCTTAAATTTATCCACAAATTCTGGACGCTCAGGACGCGGTCCCACAATGGACATATCACCATTTAGTACATTAATAAACTGCGGAAGCTCATCAAGGCTAGTTTTCCGCAAAAACGCCCCTATTTTAGTCGCTCTTTGATCGTCTTGTTTAGCCCAAACAGCTCCGGTTTTGCTCTCAGCGTTTACTGGCATAGATCTAAATTTAAGCATTTCAAACGCTTTTCCGTTCCAACTTATACGCTTTTGCTTGTAAAAAACTGGACCCGGAGAACTGAGTTTAACCAAAAGAGAAATAATTAAAAATAATGGGCTTAATAAAAATAAAATCAGGGCAGACAATAACTTATCTTCTATAGCCTTAATTATTATGCTGGAACCAACAATCGGAGAAGCCACCATATTAATTACAGGCATGCCTAAAATTTCCGATACGGAATGATTAATTAGTTCCGCACCAAAAATACTTGGGAAAAAACGAATAGTAATAACGTTGTTCCTAGATGCTAACATAACTTTATTTAGCTCCTCATGTGTTATTCCAGCTTCACCGGCAAGCCAAACCTCATCTACCTGATCTCTTTTAATTTCCTCCGCGAAGTCGCTGTTAATAATATGAACAGGGACTTTTTCAATGTATTTATCGCGTACATTGCCTAGAGAACTATACACAGCTACAACATGATATCCACTCCATAAAGATCCTTGAATATGTTGGATAATTTCTTGAGCATGTTTGCATGTTCCAATAATAACGATGCGTTTTTGATTCAAATCACGCTTCCGCATGATACCCAATAAGCTTTTAAGGGAGATTCTAAAAACGATAAATAAGCTAAGAGCCAACGCATGCCAAGATAAAAACCATGCACGCGAAAAATAGGCTCCTGTTTTTGTAATAAAAGAAATAGCCGCTAACACAACCATAACGGTAATCAAAGCTATGCAAATTGAGCGAACGTAAGAAAATATACTCTTACCACGTAAAGATAAATATATCCCAAACGCAGAAAAAATCGGTACAAGAACAATCAAAGCCATTGTTATCGATATTTTATAAAGAAATCCCAAAGAAAAAGAGCCAAACTGCCAATAAAAAGCCAAAATAGCAGCAACACCATACAATAAAATATCTATAGCCTTAACTAATAAAGACAAGAGGGACGAATAATTTTTGATAGTAATTTTCTTAGACATAAACTATTAGAAAAAATTTAATGCTTTCGCTTCTACGATTTTTTCAAATTGATCGCGAAAAAGTTCAGGCGTAAATCGAACCGCACTAGCGCGACAATTCTTTGGCTTTATTTTACTAGCATTACTTTCAAATTCCAAAACCGCATTCTGTAGTGAACCCACAGTTTGCTCATCAAAAAATACCCCAGTTGGATTTTTGTTATCCAAACCGCGTACAGTCTCAAGCACACCACCTTTTTTAAAGGCAATCACAGGAGTACCACAAGCTTGAGCTTCAACAGGAGCAATACCAAAATCCTCTTCCGCAGCAAAAACAAACGCTTTCGCTCGCTGCATATAATCACATAGTACTTTAGAATCTTTAAACCCAAGAAGGGTTATATTTTTAGAGGCAAGCTTTTTTACTTCAGCCATTTGCGGGCCATCACCAATAACAATTAGTTTTTTACTGGGCAACCGAGAAAAAGCCTCTACTATGAGGTCAACTTTTTTGTAAGGCACCAAACGTGAAGCCGTTAAATAAAAATCTTCTTTATCCTCCCGCACAGAAAAAAAGCTGGTGTCAACTGGCGGATATATAACAACCGAGTTACGCCTATAATTTTTCTTAACTCTCCTTTGGATAAACATAGAGTTAGAGATGAACTCATCAACGCTATTTACCGTGCGTAAATCCCAAATTCGCATCTTATGTAAAATTCGTCTTGCAAGCCAAGATTTAACACCCCTATCTAAACCAGATTCCTTCAAGTACTGATGCTGCAAATCCCAGGCATATCGCATTGGAGAATGTATATAGCTAATGTGCAATTGATCCGGACCGGTAATCACACCTTTAGCAACGGCATGAGAACTAGAAATTACTAAATCGTAAGAACTTAGATCCAATTGTTCAATTGCAAGCGGCATTAGAGACAAATAATTGCGGTATTTAGAACGAGCAAAAGGAAGCTTTTGAATAAACGTCGTCGTTGCCCGCTTACCCATAAAATGTTTTTTCCTGGTAGATTCGTCTAAAAAATCTACTACAGAAAACAAATCAGCATCTGGATAACAAAGCAAAATTTGCTCCAGTACTCGCTCAGCCCCAGCAAAAGAAACTAACCAGTCATGTACGATTGCGGTTTTCATAGCCAAACACTCTCCTTCCCCTGCTAAGGTGTGACCATATTGCATGTAGCAATCTGTATGTTAAGTATTCTGAAAAAGTTGTATATCAATCAACTCACACAAACAATGCAAAATCAAAATATGAGTTTCTTGAATACGGGTAACAATCTTCGATGGGACTCGAATCTCAACATCATTCGGACGCAAAATTTTAGATATTTTTCCACCATCACATCCTGTCAACGCAATAACGACTAAATTTAATTCATGAGCAATTTTAATAGCTTGTAATATGTTTTTAGAATTACCACTAGTGGATATAACCAACAGAACATCGCCATTTTTCCCTAATGCTGAGAGGGGTTTAGCAAAAATATCATCATAACTATAATCATTGGCTATTGCCGTAATAGTAGACGTGTCGGTATTAAGTGCGATAGCTGATAAAGACCGCCTTTCAATATATAAACGATTAATCAGCTCTCCAACAAAATGTTGAGAATCGGCTGCTGAACCACCATTACCACAACTAAGAATTTTACGATCTGCCCGCAAACAGTCGGCCATCAATTTCCCAGCAATAGCAACTTTCTCAGCCAGCGTATCTTTAGCCAGCAATTTAGTTTTTACACTTTCTTCAAACGCAACTTGAACATTCTTAATCAAATTCATAACTGCACCTACAAAGTATGTATTTATTAGAAGATAGGCTGACGCAATAATATGACTTTACTTATTAAAAGCACTATTCAATTTTACTGCAATAATTCAATAAATTTTCCATGTTACTAATATTTTTTAAAATACTTACATCCTCAATAATATGGTGTTTACCGCTGCTCATAACAAGAACCTGGGTAGCATGTTTTTTAATGAAATCAAGATCGTGCGATACTATTACAATGGTTTTCTTTTGAGCCAACAAATTATCAAAAGAACGGAAACATTTTTTTTGAAACGAAGCATCTCCAACCGCCAATATTTCATCAAAAATATAAATATCTCCCTTGGCATGCATTGCAATAGAAAAAGCCAGCCTCAATTGCATGCCAGAAGAATAATACTTTAGTGGAGTATGCATGAAGTCAGAGATCTCAGCAAAATCAAAAATCTCACACTTATGTTTCCGCAAAAACCTCAAACTCAAACCTAATAAAGTTCCATTTAAATACAAATTATCAAGGGCTGTCAATTCATTACTAAAAGCCACACCTAATTCCAAAAAAGGAACCACCAATCCAGAAACAATCACCCGCCCCTCTGAAGGCACAATAGTACCCGCTACCAGTTTCGCTAATGTTGATTTTCCAGCGCCATTTGGCCCAGTTACGCACAGTATTTCAGACTGCTTAATATTCAGGCTCATATCATACACAGCGTTCAGAACATCTATTTTCTCCGTTTCTTTTTTATATCGACAGAAATTAAGTAGGAAACTCTTAAAGGTGTTATAATGCACCACATAGCGTTTATAAGATTTTGTTACGTGCTCTAGTTTAATCATAGGAAATCGACTATCTTATCTTTAAATCTTTTGTAAATATACAGCGAAAATAAAAACAATACAGAAAGAGAGATTGTGTAGCAAATCAACAACCGACCATTGCAATAAATTTTATCTTGGTTCTCAAAAAAGATACTTTTTAAGCTTTGTAAAGGAAAGGCAAGTAAATTGGTACAATAATATAAAGTTTGGTACTGTTTTGGTATAGGGAGACGATATATTATAGGGGTAAGAAAGACTCCGTAGGTCAAAATCAACTCCCAAACTGGTTGAAAATCACGATAAAATACATTCAAATTCGCCAAAATTAGGTTTATAGCTATAATAAATAAACTTATAGCAACAAAAGAGCCAACAAAAACTACTACATTTATAATAGCAAAAATAGACTCTGGCTTAGATTTAGCAAAAAAAATATATGCTAGAATAAATATTATAAAATTCAAACAGTAATTAATCGTTGGGGTTAGATAAGCAGCTAATGGTGGCAACAACTTATTAGTTCTTATCTTAGAAATAATAGATCTTTTACCTATATAAGCATTAAGACTAAGTCCTGTTGCCTCAGAAAACCAGGCCCAAATCAAAACTCCATAAAATAACTTAAGAGCATAATCTTGCTCAGTAGTTATCTTTAAAATTAATCCGAAAATAGAAAAATAAACTAGAAATTGGAGCAGCGGTTTTACAAAAGACCAAAGAAAACCTAAAAAGCTACTCTGGTACTTAAGCTTTAAATCCATAAAGCTCAAAACACATAGTGTTTCTAAATTATGATACATTTTTTTATTTAAAAGCATAAAACTCAACTACATTACTTGTTCAAAGATTTTTCTATACATTTCAATGCTAGTGTTTATATTATATTTTTTAAAATAAACATCTAAATTACTGTTAAAATCCTCATTAAAATATCTGATAGAATCAGCTAATTCCAAATAATTACCTATAGCAAATTTTTTAAAACAACCTGGTGCATACTTCTCTAATTCCATAAAAGAGTTGTTCTGAGAAAAAACCGCTTTGCAATGCGTTTCTAACGTTAATGATGCTATACCAGAACCGCTCTGCCCTGTCTCATAATACGGTAGAACATTAAAATCACAAGCAAACAATGCCTCAATAAATTCATCATCACTTGTCGAACCGCAAAATACCACCCTCTCTTTTAAGGGAACCAAAGTATTATTTGATTGCCCACGCTCAAGTTCGTATTTATTAATTTTATCCACTATTGACTCCATGTAAGAATCCATCTCATAATGAGCCCCTACAGAAGCCGGGTGTTGCGAACCAAAAATTAACAATTTGTAATTATCAGGCAAATATCTCATGGCGTCTATGGCTACATGATGCCCCTTATATTTGGAAACAAATCCAAAAATACCTATTAAAACATCTCGTCCACTATCAAAACCATATTTCGCACACAATACTTTTCTGGAGGATTTTTCTTTGTATTTACTCAACTCTTCTGATGTCAAAAAAGAAATAGGATGATCATAAATTCTTTTATAGCGAAATCTAGCTAAAATTAATTCTTTTTCTCTTTTAGTATGAACAACTAAAGCCGCCCCTTTAGCTTGTAATAAAGTAATAATTTTTTGCGATAAGTGAGCAAAGTAATTTTGCTGTTTAATAGCGCTCATATCTCCGAGTGCTTTTGTGATTTTCAAACTAGCCAAATCTTTTAGAACATGTTTTTCCATCATAGACCCAGGCTGGTCATAGCGATGCATAGTCACTATTAGATTCTTGGAAGAATTCACTAACCGCCTGATCCGCCTATATATTTGATTCGCAAACACACCAAATAATCCTGCTTCAAATTGGATGTTAACATAATCGAAATGTTGTAATTCCTTTGCTATCTCTTCAATATGTTGATCACCCAAGGCAGCAAAACATTTTTCTACTTTAGTTAGTAGTTTTACCTTTAACGGCAAAACTGTCACATCGTAATACTGAGAAAACCCCTTACGCAAGACCTCAGTATATGTAGCATTCCCACACAATTCGTTATAACTACTTACTATCGCCATTTTTTTCATGTTTATTCCTAGTTTACCACTCTACTATAAATAACTCTGCTGCCAAAATCATGAAAACGTATATTCAATCTTTTATATTTTGATAAAGATTGCATTACATTGTCTCGTTTATCTTTCGGAACAACGAATAGGATGAAACCACCTCCTCCAGCTCCACACAACTTTCCACCCAATGCACCTGCTCGAATTCCCTCTTCATACAAACAATCAATGTCTTGGTTTGTAACATGACTAGATAAGTTGCGCTTTATGTTCCAACTTTCATGCAATAATCTACCAAATTCATAGACCATTTCCACATCTGTTTTTGAGTGATAAAGTATATCAAATCCATTCTGCACTAAATCATGAATCTTTCCTAGCATCTCTATCTTATTAACATTATCATTACTCATGACAGAATTCTGCACTTGAGAAGAAGAACGCATTTTACCAGTAAAAAATAGCAAACACGCCTCTTCCAATGCCACTCTTTTATCTTTAGAAATTACAATTGGTTCAACAATAAAATTATTATTTCCAAAAATAATACGATTTAAACCACCATACGCAGCGAACACCTGATCTTGCCATCCACCACGATCTTTCATTTTCTCTCGCTCTATCAGTATAGCCTCTCTAGCTATATCTCCAGGAAACTTATAAACGCCCCTTGATAAATATAAAGCATTCAACATGCCAACAGCAAAAGATGATGATGAACCGATACCACTAGATGCTGGCAAATCTGCATATGAGTGAATATCCAAAAAATCATCTTCACTGAAAAATTTGTGATCAACCAACACATGCTTAACTATTTGATGCTCAAGCTCAAGTGGATCATCCACAAATTCTAGCTTTGAATAGGATAGCCTTATTCTCTTGCCGTCCAACCTCTTAAGCGAGTTTAGTGTCACATACATAAACTTATCAATCGCTGCCCCTAAAACAGCACCATGATACTGGTTAAAATAATCAGGGAAATCTGTGCCACCACCAAAAAAACTAATCCGAAAAGGTGTTTGCGTAATAACAATACTTTGAGAGCCTTCAGCGCGCATATTCATTAATACTCCTGACAATACCCCTATTTTCTTGCTTCACTAGAATTAGCAACATACCAATCATAAGTTTGTCGCAATCCCTCCTGCATTGTCACACTAGGTCTAAAACCAGCCAAAAATATTTTATCTAAACAATAAGAACGATAGTCCTGGCCATTGGGCTTTGTAGCATCCCACTCTATTTTATCCAACATGTTTGTATAATTAGCCAATTCAACGACAATATCTTTAATAGAATATATATTTCCACTGCCAATATTGACCGGACCACTGACCTTATGCATAGCCAACACCAAAGCATTTGCCATATCGGATGAATACAAAAAGTCGCGTTTAGCCGATCCATTACCCCATATGACCACACTTGTACCGCTATTTTTTGCCTCATAAAACTTCCTCACCAAAGAGGGGACAACGTGACCATAATTAATATCAAACTTATCATTAGGTCCATACAAATTAGCGCTGATCACAAAAGAAAAATCCATGTTATAGCTTTCTTTATAAGCATTCAGCTGAGCTAACATCGCACGTTTAGAATGAGCATAAGAATTTTCCGCTTCATGTGGAGCACCAAGCCATACCATATCCTCTTTCAATGGTAATCCTGGAGAAGGATATGGATAAACGCAACCAGTACCCATTGCGACTATTTTCTGAACCTTAACACGATGCGAAGCTTCTACAACATGGGTATTAATTAGAGTATTACATAAAAAAGATATTGCCTTATTTTTCATATTACCCATAATACCGAAAATAGCACCAGCTAAATGAAAAACATATTCCGGTTGGTACTTCTCGAAATACTCAATCGTAGCCTTGTAGTCTGTTAAATCACACTCCTCTATATCTATACTCTTCACATTTTTATACCCTTGCCCTATCAAACAATTATACAAAGCAGTAGCCACCAACCCTTTACCACCAGTAATCAAGATCTTGTTTTCTTTCTTCACAAATAACCTCTTTAATATTAAATTTATCTTTGAAGCACCTTGTATCCATTTTTAATTTTTTCTCGCCAATAATTTAGTAAATCCTGCATAGTAATATCAAAAGCAATCTCTGGCTTCCATCCCGTATGTTGCCTAAATTTAACAGTGTCTGGAACCTGAAGATCAGCATCAATAGGACGCAACCTCTCTGGATCAACCTCAATTTTAATATCTTTTTGGCATGGAGACATACTAATGAGTTTTTGCAACATATCTCCTACAGAACAAACATATGAACCACCAATATTGTAATATTCTCCCGGCACAGGATTTACAGTTACCAACATATGGTAAGCGCGTACTGCATCTCTAACATCCGCAAAAGTCCTTAATGAATTTAAGTTCCCAACTTTTAAAATTGGTGGAATTAAATTATTTTCAATCATAGCTATTTGCTTGGCAAAAGTCGACTCAGCAAAGACATCTCCACGCCTTGGACCAGTATGAGTAAACATCCTTGTAGTCATAACTTTTTGTCCATATGCTTCTGCGTGATATCTACCAACCAAGTCAGTACCTACTTTGGAAATAGCATAAGGCGATGCGGGATGGAATCCACAATCCTCTTTAATCGGCAATTTATCCTTGCTAACACGGCCGAAAACTTCTGATGAGGCACACACATGGATAACAGGATCTAAACTAAAATTACGTAATGCTTCCAATAATCTGGCCGTACCTAAAACATTCGTATTGTAAGTATCAATAGGAGCTTCAAAGCTCGTCCTAGGAAAACTTTGTGCCGCCAAATGAAAAACATAATCTGGTTTCACATGACTAACCACATGTATTAACGAGGTTTCATCATTTAAATCTCCATAAACAACAAAAATACGCTCCTTTTCATTAATCAGTTTGAGTAAGTGCGAAACATTATCTAATGGACTACGCCAACGTATCATTCCATAAATATCCCAATCAGTATTAACCAGCAAATAATCAGCTAAATGTGAACCCACCATCCCAGTAAAACCAGTGATCAAAGCGCGTTTTTTCATTGTCATACCCTCAAAATTATCTTTCTAAAATAAAATTCACTGCTTCCTGCAAATCAATAAAATTATAATCAGCATTACAAACAAATTTATTGTCTTTGCCTGCATAACCAGTGCTAAGTAAAATCGACTTTACTCCAGCCCTTTTGGCAGTTTCAATATCAACAGTACTATCACCTATAAACCATGACTGAGATAGGTCGATATTCAGCTCCTGAATTGCTTGTTCTATCAGACCAATATTTGGTTTTCTACAGAAACAAGTTTTCTTATATTCTCTCCGCTCCCCAGCAAAACCAGAATCTGGATGATGTGGACAAAAATATATTCGGTCTATAAATGCTCCTTCCTGACCAAGCAACCACTCCATCTTGTTGTGAATTTTTCGCAGCTTATTTTCATCTACATCTCCCCTTGCAATCACCGGCTGATTTGTAATAACAACAGTTAAAAAATCGCTCTTATTAATAGCCCTAATGGCTGAAGAAACCCCTGGTAATAATCTCATTTGCTGGATTTCAACAACATAATCTGTTTGATCATTAATCGTTCCATCTCGGTCGAGAAAAATTGCTTTTTTTGCAGACTTAAGATTTCTTTTAAAAAACTTGCCAGAATTTAAATCTTGCTCTACAGCTAACAATCGCTCGGGCGTTCCTATATCCTTAATGTATTCAATACCATTATATCCGTATAACTTATGACCATTGTCTACTAAAGATGGAAAAACTTGTTTACAAAAATCTAGCATTCCTCCTTCAAACCTTATGGTATTCAATACTGATTTATTAATAACATATAAGGAGGCATTCGCAAGATTCTGAAAATATCCATCCTTAGAATGAGGATAGGAATGAAAAGCAACTATATTGTTACTAGCATCCACTTCCACTAGATCAGAATCATGAGGGTGATCATTTGGGTGCAAAAACACTGTTATATCAGCACATTTGCTTTCGTGCAGCTGATAAAAACTAACCAAATCAACATCTAGCATAGTGTCTCCGTACATAACAATAAATTGGTTCGGCAATTCATTCAGCACATTTAGCACCGCCCCAGCAGTACCTAATGGCTCGTTTTCTTCGTGATAAATAACCTTTACCCCCCACTTGGAACCATCACCACAATAATCATATATGTAACTTGCTCCATAACCAAGCATTAGATGTACATTTTGAATACCAGAAGATCTAGCCAAACACAACTGATAATCCAACAAAGGGCGACCACAAATATTGACTAACGGCTTAGGCAAACCATGTTCTAACTTATCCCTCAAACGGGTACCTTTCCCACCAGCTAAAATAAGTAAATCTGGAAAACTCATCTGATAGACCCCATATGCAATTATTAACTAAAAAATATAGACATTTGGGAGTGGAATATAATGGATATTTTCCAAAATACACGCCCCCTTTAACACAGCTATCTAGTTAACCACTTATACTCCCACAACGCCTGCCACGACCCAACATCGCTCCAACCAGCATCTAAATTCACCATTATTCCATTTGTAGTGTGTTCCATAACTGCATAGTCGATTGAATTATTTGGACAAGCGCTAAATTCTTTTTCCGGGATGGTTAAATATTTATCATTAACACCCAATCCAACAACTACTTTTTCACATGCAGCATGCATTTCGGGAGCAAATTTCTGTAACTCTGCCAAAAACGCACTAGCTCGGAACATGAACATACCACTGTTCCAATAGTAATATCCAGCGCGCAAATATTGTTCAGCTGTAGCTAAATTAGGCTTTTCAACAAACTTCTCTATAACAAACGCTTGGCTATCCGTATCCTCTACACACTTGATGTAGCCATAACCAGTCTCTGGACAACTTGGCTTAATCCCAAATGTAACTAATTTGCCCTGCTCTGCGTACTGCGTTCCGAGTGCAATAGCTGCTTTTAACTGTTCTTGATCTTTAATAGCATGATCAGCCGGCAAAACCAGAAACAGCGGATCCTTGCCAATATTCATTTCATACATAGCCACAATAGCAATAGCTGGAGCTGTATTGCGTCCAATTGGCTCTAAAAATATTTTTTGTGCATCTCGATTAACTTGGCAAAGTTGCGCTGCAATTAAATCCTTATGGCTAGCATTACCAACAATAATGGGCTCTACAAAACCGTCCACGGAAACTCTTGCTATAGTTTCTTGAAACAAAGTTTTTTCACTCAAAAGCGGCAAAAACTGTTTGGGCAGTTCTTTGGTAGAAAGTGGCCAAAGCCTCGTTCCAGAACCGCCAGCAAGAATAATTGGAGTAATTTTAGCCATTGCTAATAGACTTCTCCACAACATCACAAATCACATGCCCTAAAAAAATATGTGCTTCTTGGATTCTTTCAGTTACTGCAGAATCTACACACAAACATTCGCTACAAATACTAGCCAACTTGCCACCATTTTGTCCAGTAAAACCCACCGTAAACGCCCCTATTTTATTGGCAGTTTCTATGCCCGAAAGCACATTTTTACTATTCCCTGAGGTTGATATCCCCACCACAACATCGCGTGGCGAACATAAAGCTTCTAATTGGCGAGAAAAAACTTGAGAAAAATCATAATCATTGGCTGCGGCTGTCAAAATAGAAGTATCTGTTGTAAGAGCAAGAGAAGCGATAGCTGGACGCTGACGTTTAAGTCTTACAACCAGCTCACAAGCCAAATGCTGCGCATCAGCTGCACTTCCACCGTTCCCCATCCAAAAAATCTTACCGCCATTTTTTATAGCAGCAATCATAACCTTACTGATTTTCTCTATTTGCGACGCAAGCTTAGCCAAATCACTAATTATGGCATTATGGACAGAAATGTATTCCTCTAAATTCATAATTCACCATTCATAATTCATAATTTTCCACAACACTGCTTATATTTTTTACCCGAACCACAAGGACAAGGATCGTTGCGCCCAACTTTAGGTTCTTGGCGCATAAAAGGCTCTTCTCCGCTACTCAAAAGCACATTTTCTCCTTTGCCAGCTTTGCTACTTCTATCCACCACATTGTCCTGATTAGGCTGCAAAACACTGCCCATATCGCTATGCAGAAAACGCAACCTATTTTCCTCTGCCTCATGTTCTAGACGTCTTTGCTCTTCGATTTCAGCCACCTCTTCTGGACTACGCACGCGAACTGAATACAAAGTTTGTAACACAGTATGCTTAACGCTTTCTAACATGCTAGTAAACATTTTAAAAGATTCACGCTTATATTCTTGTTTCGGATTTTGCTGAGCATAGCCCCGTAAATGAATGCCTTCACGCAAATGATCCATGGCAGCCAAATGCTCTTTCCAATGCATATCCAAACTTTGTAGCATAATGGATTTTTCGAGCTGCGGCATAACTTCCTCACCAATCTGCTTAGTTTTTTCCGCATAAGCTTTAGCCGCATTTTCAGTAATACGCTCACGGACTGTCGTTTCATTGAGGCCTTCTTCATTCTTGAGCCATTCTGCAACTGGCATAGCAAGCCCCAAGGTCTCTTGTAGGTTCTTTTCTAAACCTGGAACGTCCCACTGTTCTTCTAAGCTTTCCGGTGGAATATGGGTATTCATGATGGAGTTGATAACATCTTCGCGAATAGAAGTAATAGTATCTGAAACATTCTCACGTCGCATCAGCTCATCACGCTCGGTATAAACAATCCTGCGCTGCTCATTTGCAACATTGTCATATTCCAAAAGTTGTTTACGAATGTCAAAATTGTGTCCTTCAACTTTGCGCTGAGCTTTTTCAACAGCTTGTGTAACAAACGGATGCTCAATAGCTTCATTGTCGCGTAGCCCTAATCTTTTCATGATCGGCGCTAACTTATCTGACGCAAAAATACGGAGCAAATTATCGTCCAAAGAAAGATAAAAACGCGACGAACCCGGATCGCCTTGACGACCAGATCGACCACGCAACTGATTATCAATACGCCTCGATTCGTGGCGCTCGGAACCAACAATGTGCAAGCCACCCGCTGAAACAACTTGATCGTGCCTTACCTGCCACTCAGCTTTATGGGCAGCGATCTCTTCCTGTGTTGGAGTTTCTAAAGCTGCCAATTCCGCCGCTAAGCTACCACCCAAAACAATATCTGTTCCACGCCCAGCCATATTAGTCGCAATAGTTACAGTCCCAGGACGACCAGCTTCCGCAATAATCTTGGCTTCGCGATCATGTTGCTTAGCATTCAACACAGCATGTGGGATTTTTTCTTTATTCAAAAGATTAGAAAGTATTTCAGAGTTTTCAATAGAACTAGTGCCAACCAATACTGGCTGCTGGCGCTCCCTAGCTTTCTTAATATCTGCAATCACAGCCCTATACTTGGCGTCCGCCGTTAAGTAAATCTGATCGCCAAAATCCTTACGAATCATGGGCTGATTGGTTGGAATTACGATGACTTCCAAACCATAAATTTGTTGAAACTCATAAGCTTCAGTATCAGCCGTACCAGTCATACCGGAGAGTTTTTTGTAGAGACGGAAATAATTTTGGAAAGTTATGGAAGCAAGAGTCTGATTTTCATTGCGAATAGCAACACCTTCTTTGGCTTCCATTGCCTGGTGCAAACCATCTGACCAACGCCTACCATCCATAGTGCGACCAGTGTGCTCATCAACAATAATCACTTCACCATTTCTAACAATATAATCAACATCGCGATGAAATAAAGTATGAGCGCGCAAAGCTGCCGCCAAATAATGCATGAGCTTAATATTCGCAGAATCGTAAAGGCTTTCTTGCGATCGCAAAATATTATGTTCTAAAAGAAGCTCTTCAACGCGCTGATGGCCGCTTTCGGTAAAATAAGCCTGCTTCATTTTTTCGTCTAAAGTGTAATCTCCTGGCCCCTTTTCATCTGTTTGCTTTGTTAAAAGTGGAATAATTTTATTAATTCTAACGTATAAGTCAGAGCTGTCTTCCGATGGCCCAGAAATAATCAAAGGTGTACGCGCTTCGTCTATCAAAATCGAGTCAACCTCATCGACAATGGCAAAACTTAAATCGCGCTGCATCTTGTCTTCCAAGCTAAAAGCCATGTTATCGCGCAAATAATCAAAACCAAACTCGTTATTGGTTCCGTAGGTTATATCGTTAAGGTAAGCAGCTTTTTTCCCATCACGATCTTGGTTGGTCAAAATCACGCCAACACTAAGTCCCAGCAAATTATAAATCGGGCGCATCCAATCCGCGTCGCGCTGAGCTAAATAATCGTTTACCGTCACAATATGGACGCTGCTTCCGCTTAAAGAGTTTAAATAAGCCGGCAAAGTGGCAACCAGCGTTTTACCTTCACCGGTACGCATTTCGGCAATCTTGCCAGAATGCAAAACCATACCACCAATCAACTGCACATCGAAATGACGCTGCCCCAAAGTACGCATGCTAGCTTCGCGCACTACCGCAAAAGCCTCTGGCAATAGATCATCTAACGTCTCACCTTTTTTAAAACGCTCGCGAAATTCTTGAGTTTTCGCACCTAACGCTGTATCGCTCAAAGCCTTTATAGATGGCTCTAGCGCATTGATTTTTGCCACATTTTTGGACAAAACTCGCAAAACGCGGTCATTACGCGTACCAATTACTTTTTTCAAAAACTTTTTGATCATGAAACTCTCGATATTTGCTATAATATACCCTCAGGTTTGCCGCAATTATCCAGCATTAGCCCTAATTTATCAAATGGAACTTAAATTATTAACTCATTGATTTTAAAGGAATTCATGTAGACATGTTTTTTATGCTATTTCCTTTGACAAAAAAGGCATCGTTTCTTATGCTGCAGATACTATGACAGAAAACAGCACCAACTTTATCCGCCGCATTATAGACGAAGATCTATCTAACAACAAAAACCAAGGCCGTGTAGCTACGCGCTTTCCGCCGGAACCAAATGGCTATCTGCATATCGGACACGCCAAGTCGATTTGCCTAAATTTTGGCATCGCCCGTGACTATAACGGCACTTGTAATTTGCGCTTTGATGACACTAACCCGGTCAAAGAAGACGTAGAATATATAGATTCCATAATAGACACGGTCCACTGGCTAGGTTTTGACTGGGCTGATCGACTCTACTATGCTTCTGACTATTTCGAAAAACTCTATGAATGCGCCATAGATCTCATTAAAAAAGGCAAAGCCTACGTTTGCGACTTAACTCCTGAAGAAATGCGCACTTTTCGTGGCACTTTAACCGAATCTGGCAAAAATAGCCCTTTTCGCGATCGCTCTGTAAATGAAAATCTAGATTTATTTGCTCGCATGCGTGCAGGCGAATTTCCCGAAGGCAGCAAAGTGCTGCGCGCCAAAATAGACATGGCTTCACCCAATGTAAACATGCGCGACCCCATTATTTATCGCATTCGTAAAGTAACACATCACCGCACAGGAGATGAGTGGTGTATTTACCCCATGTACGACTTTGCGCACTGTATTTCTGACTCCCTTGAAGAAATTACTCATTCTATTTGTACTCTGGAATTTGAAGATCACAGACCGCTTTATGACTGGTTTCTAAAAGAACTCCAAAAACCGTCGCATCCACAGCAAATCGAGTTTGCGCGTTTAAACTTAAATTACACCATAATGAGCAAGCGTAAATTATTAGAACTCGTAGAAGAAAAATTAGTTAATGGCTGGGACGATCCGCGTATGCCAACGCTAGTGGGTCTACGCCGCCGCGGCTTTACTCCAGAATCTATTCGCGACTTTTGTGATCGAATCGGCGTAACCAAACAAGAAAGTATAGTCGACATGGGTGTTTTGGAAGAATGCTTACGAAATGACTTAAATCAAAAAGCTCCTCGTGCCATGGCTGTTTTAAAGCCGCTTCGCATTGTCATAACCAATTTTCCAGAAAATTCCGTGGAAGAACTAGATGCACCTTGGCATCCAAACGATCCAGCTTTTGGTTCTCGCAAAGTGCCATTTACTCGCACACTTTACATCGAACAAGATGATTTTATGGAAAATCCGCCCAAGGGGTTTTTCCGCCTTTGCCCTGGCCAAGAAGTGCGCCTACGCTATGCTTTCTTTATAAAATGCCAAGAGGTAATTAAAGATCCCAAAAACGGTGAAATTTTAGAAGTTCATTGCACTTATGATCCAGCTACACGCGGCGGCAATGCGCCCGATGGCCGTAAGGTCAAAGGCACCATTCATTGGGTATCGGCCGAAAAATCCATAACAGCTGAAGTGCGCTTATACGATCGCTTATTTACTGTGGCCAACCCAGCCGGTGAAAAAGAGGGTGATTACAAAGATTTTCTTAATCCCAACTCTTTGCAAATTTTACACGCAGCCCGTATTGAACCCGCATTAGCGGCTGTAAAACCGGAGGGAAAATATCAATTTGAACGCATTGGCTACTTCAGTGTTGATCCAGATTCTCGCACTGATGAATTAATCTTCAATCGCGCTGTTACTCTCAAAGACACGTGGTCTAAAATTAAAGATCGTGTGATATAAATTTAGCAATCAAGGATATTTTTGATGAACAAATTTCAAACCAAGCTAGCTTTAGCTGGTAATATCAGCGCGGTTGCCATCGCCTGCGCCTTACCAATTTCAACTACAGCAACGGACATTCTCTTCGCGCTAGCTGTATTGTTTAACTTAGCCGCAGGAAACCTCAAAGAAAAATTTAATTTTATTGTACAAAATCGCATTGCTGTGCTCTTTCTAGCCTTTTTTGCCTTATTTGTGATTGGGATGTTTTATGGCAATACGCCCTCCAAAGATGCTTGGTTTATGTTAGGTAAGTATGACAAGTTGCTCCTCGGCATCCTACTTTTTCCGTTATTTGCCGAAGAAAAATGGCGAAAATTAGCCCTACAAGTATTTTTTTACACTATGCTAGCAATTTTAAGTTTATCATGCTTAAAAGCAGCTTATTACGCTTACTTAGGTCTTCCTTTGGCTGATGCTATTTTATTTAAAAAACACATAGCATATAGCATATTTATGGCCTTTTTTTTCTATCTTCTCTTGCTAAAAACATTCGCTGAAAAACGCCCGCAACGCTGGTTATGGATCGCCATACTTGTCCTTACATTTATAAATATTTTCTTCATAAATGATGGGAGAACTGGTTATTTCATTTTCGCTTGCCTAACAGCTATATTTTTCTTACAAAAAACCAATTGGTCATGGAAGGGATGGTTAATGGCGATCGCTTCAGTTATTTTTTTACTTGGTCTAGCGGCTGGTGCTTCGCACACGTTTCAAAGTAGGTTGAATGAAGTCTCTAGCGACGTAAAGTCCTACCAAAATAAAAATGAAGACACTTCCTTTGGCGCCCGCATGGCTTTTGTTAAAAATACCATACCTATAATCAAACAACATATTATTTTTGGCGGCGGTACAGGCAGTTTTCAACCAGAATATGCCAATCTCAAACCACGTCCTGCAAGCTTTACTCGCAATCCACATAACGAATATTTACATGTTATGGCGCAGTTTGGCATAATTGGTCTACTCTTACTTCTCTTTATTTTTTACAGCCAACTGCGTTTAAGTCGCTATTTACCCAATCAATTGGGATGGATAGCGCAAGCAGTAATAATCACAGTGATGATAGGAAGCCTAGTGAACTCTTTATTACTAGACAGCGCGGAAGGACATTTCTACGTTTACTTCATAGCCCTTACTTTTGCTGCTTTACCGCAAGAATGTTGGTGGAAAAAGAGATATTTTATATAATTTCACCACGCCAAAGCATATTCAGAAAATTCTGATAAGGCAAAACTAAAATTTCACTGGGTATTGGACTATTAGGATTGTTTAGTAAAATCTTCCTTGGGGCTTTTTCTAGGCAGACTACGTAACATTTTTTTGGTTGATGTTCTTCGGCAAAAGCTAAAAGTCCGCGAAAATCGGTCTTATCTACACGCTGATTAATTTTCACTTCGATCGCTACCTCACCTTTACCTAAAATAAAATCTACCTCAAGACCGGTTTTGGTACGCCAAAATTTTATTTCGAAATCTAAATCTTTGAGACCGCGATAAGCTATAAGTTCCATTAAAATAAAATGTTCAAAAGCTTTTCCAGCCTCCGTTCCAGCTAGCGCTTCTATGTTGATTTTAGCCAAATGAGAAGAAACTCCAACATCGAATAAGTAGAATTTAGAAGTTTTAGAAATAATATCGCGTTTAACTTTCTTTTCGTAAGGCGCAACAAAATAGCCAAGCAGCGTGTCTACTAAAATATCGTAATAAGATTTTACCGTTTTAGAGTCGATAGCCGTGTCGCGAGCTATGTTACTAAAATTCGTTAGCTCACCGTTGGAGAAAACCAACACATCCAGAAATCTTGCAAAAGCAGGTAGGTTGCGCGTTAATCCCTCGGCTTGAATTTCATGAACTAGATAATCTTGAATGTAAGCTTTTAAAGATTTATTTGGATTCGTTGATAAATAATGCGATGGAATTAGTCCAGTATTGAGAGCTTTCAGTAAATCAAAATTGGGAATTTCCGAAGAAACTAATGGGTAAAAATTATATTTCCAAGCACGTCCACCCAATAAATTCACAGCGCTATTTTTTAGTTTGCGAGCACTTGAACCACATAAAATAAATCTTGCATCGGTATTTTCTATTAGCCAGTGAATCTCATCGAGAAGAAGTGGAATTTTTTGCACTTCATCGACAATGATAGGATGTTTCAAAGTTTCAGCAGGCAAAGCTAAGACTTCTTCTCTAAAGCGGGAGGGTTCTTTGTTGTACCTTAAGTAAAGATCGGATAGTAAGAGATCATAACGCGTTGAGTTAGGAAAGTTGGTTTTGAGGTAAGTTGATTTGCCAGTCTTACGCGCACCCCACAAAAACGCTGATTGTTTATGCGGTAAATCAAGTTTTAAGATACGTTTGTAGCTTACTAATTCGGAACACATTCCTGTATAGTATCACTAATTCGGAGTATTGTCCAATAAAAGAACATCCCTAAGTACTGACCACACTTGATCTGTGGTCACCTCCGCTCTTGTAAGATGAATAGCATTTTTTCCCCAAGTCCCAATAAGCTTCGGATCAGTTGGCCCATAAATTGAAACGACAGGTTTGTCTAGTGCGGCAGCCAAATGCCCAAGACCAGTATCGACAGCCACAACAGCAGATGCAGCCGCCAAAACATCTCGAATTTGCGTTAAGTTCATTTTAGCTAAAACCTCAGCCGATTGGCTTTCCTTGGCGATTCTCTCTGCCCGCTCTTTTTCTTCTGTGGTGTTCCAAGGAAGAAGCACTTTGTAGCCATGCTTATCACATAGTTTCGCCAAATTAATCCAATTTTCCTCTGCCCAACATTTGTCAGCACGCGTAGTCCCATGCACAAAAACAATGTTTTTTTTCGCAATTAGAGGCGATTTAGCAATACCATAATCTGGTTCACCTTCAGGTACAGGGTACTGCAAAATAGTGGCGAAAAGTTGACGTATGCGCGTTATGGCATGCAAATCTTTACTAACTTTAACTTTCTTTTGATAACAAAGAGATGCAAATGGATCACGAGCCGAATTCCAATCATAACCACAACGTAACCCCTTAGCCGCTAAAGCTATAATTCCGCTTTTAAAGAATAAACCTTGCGCATCAATGATGTAAGAATATTTTTCTTGATGAATCGCCTGAAAAAATCTTTTTAACTCTTCACTCTTAACTGCTCCACTAATATCGTGGCGCCATTTGCGAAGTTCTATCGGAATAACCCGATCTACTGCCAAATGCCAAGTGGGAATTTCAGAAAAAGCCTTCTCAACTACCCAGTCAAATTTAATATCTGGCAACGCTCGCACTGCATCTGCCACAGCTGGCAAAGTGTGAATCACGTCGCCCAAAGAAGAAGTTTTTATGATAAGAACGCGCAGATATTACCTATTTTTTCTTCCACACAATGTCCAACTCTCGAGCTGCCTTAACATCATCAAGACGCTTGACTGGCATGGTATGCGGAGCGGTTTTGACTTTGTTTGGATCTGATTTTGCTTCCGCCAAAATCTTAATCATAACTTCCGCAAAAGCATCGATTTCCTGCTTACTTTCCGTTTCTGTTGGTTCAATCAATAAACATTCCGCTACTAAAACTGGGAAATACGTAGTAGGCGCGTGGAAACCATAATCCAACAACCTCTTGCCAAAATCTTTAGCGCTAGTGCCACATTCTTGTAATTCTTTTTTCAAAGATACAATAAACTCATGTGAAGCACGGCGCGTTGGATATGGCACTGTAAAACCGGCATCTACCAATACTTTCATGAGATAATTAGCATTCAAAGTGGCGTATTCAGCTACGCGCGGCAAACCTTGTCGACCTAGCAATCTAATATAAGCATAAGCGCGAAGCATAATGCCAACATTGCCCAAGAAAGCTGAAAGACGACCAATACTTTGTGGGCGATCTTTTTCGGTCAAGGAAACATAACGGTCACCCTTTTTGTCAATAATTGGAATTGGCAAGAATGGCAAAAGTGTTTTACCAACTGCAACTGGTCCCGAACCTGGTCCACCGCCACCGTGCGGGGTTCCAAAAGTTTTATGTAAATTTAAGTGTATAACATCAAAACCCATATCGCCCGGACGTGCTTTACCTAAAATTGCATTTAGATTAGCTCCATCGTAGTAAAGCAAACCACCAACGTTGTGAACTATCTTAGCTATTTCCTCGATACGACGTTCAAAAACACCTAAGGTAGACGGGTTTGTGAGCATGATAGCTGCTGTCTTCGGACCAACCGCTGCTTTTAAAGCTTCTAAATCCACATCGCCATCGGCTAATGTTGGAATTTCGCGCACTGCATAATTGGCCATCATAGCAGACGCTGGATTGGTGCCATGTGCTGCATCAGGAACGATAATTTCACTACGCTCTTTATCGCCGCGTGATTCGTGATACGCGCGGATCATAGCAACCCCAGCAAATTCGCCTTGTGCACCAGCCATTGGTGTTAAAGATACTGCCTGCATGCCGGTGATATTGGCCAGATAATTTTGCAATTCATACAAGCAAGCCATAATACCTTGGCTAAAATTATCTAAAGCAAAAGGGTGGCGATTTAAAAATCCTGGCAAGGATGCCGCTTTGTGGATCGCACGCGAGTTATATTTCATCGTACAAGAACCAAGTGGATAAAAGTGCGTATCTACCGAGAAATTTTGCTGCGAAAGCCGCGTAAAATGTCGCACGACTTCTAATTCTGAAACTTCCGGCAAAAGCGGTTTATCTTGGCGTAGGAAATCTTTAATATCAGAAACGTCTGTTTTGGTCTGCTCCACTAAAGATGTGGTTTTGCAGCCAGAATGAGAAACATCAAAAATCAATGGTATTGTCATGGCATTATCCTCTTAAAATCTGTTGTAATGCTTCGCTGTAGCGGTTTAAGTCATTATCCGTCTTGGTTTCCGTCGCGCAAACCAATAGGGCGTTCCCAAGTGTTGGATAAGCCCCGCTTAAATCATAGCCGCCCTGAATCCCAGCTTCTGCTAATTTGGCCAAGACTATAGCTACTGGCTGACTAAGCTTCAAAACAAACTCATGGAAAAATGGCGCAGAAAATATTTTTTCAACACCTTTTATTTTACTTAAACTTTCACAAAGTTTTTTAGCATTATCGTGACAAAGAGAAGCTGTTCGCTGCATACCCTCTGGACCCAGCAAACTCATGTAAATCGTTGCTGCAGTTGCCATCAGAGCTTGGTTCGAGCAAATATTAGAAGTAGCTTTGGCTCGGCGAATATGTTGCTCACGCGCTTGCAAAGTGAGAACAAATCCGGTCTTGCCTTCTGTATCAACAGTACGACCAACAATACGCCCCGGAAGCTGCCGCATATAATCTTTCTTGCAACACATAAAACCAAAATATGGACCACCCGAAGAAAGAGGCGAGCCTAGCGGCTGACCATCTCCCACTGCAATATCAGCACCGTCTTTGCCCCAAGTTCCTGGAGCTTTCAAAAGCGCTGTTGCCAATGGATTTACCGCGGCAATCAAAAGTGCTTTTTGTTCATGCGCCCAATCGGTCAAAGCGTCTATATTTTCCAAAACACCAAAAAAGTTCGGTTGCGGTAAAACTAAAGCTGCAATCTCCTGGCCTTCATAAGCTTTTAAATCTGCCAATTCTATACGACCAGTTTGCATGGAAAACGGCACTTCCACTAAATTTAAAGAGTAGGGATGAGTAATAGTTTGAATCGTCTGGCGATAAAACGGACTCAAAGTTTGTGGGATCAAAACCGTCTTTTTCTGCTTGCTTCTGGTTGCCATTAAGACTGCTTCAGCGAGCGCCGATGCGCCGTCGTACATGGATGCATTCGACAAATCCAAACGCATCAAATTCGCCATCATAGATTGGTATTCATAGATGGTCTGCAAAGTACCTTGACTTGCTTCCGCTTGATATGGCGTATAAGCTGTTAAATATTCGCCTCTTCCCACAATATCCCAAATTACAGATGGAATGTTATGTTCATAAGCGCCAGCGCCTATAAAACATAATCCAGCCTTATCTTGTTCTGATCTTTCTTCCATTAGCCGCAGCATTGCTGCTTCGCTTAAAGCTTCGGGAATTTCTTTTAGTTCGCCTTTTAAGCGTAATGTTTCAGGTATTTCGCTAAAAAGCGCGTCAGTACTTTGAATTTTTAAAGCAGCAAGCATCGCCTGCTTGTCTTGCTCAGTGTGTGGAATATATGGCATAGCGGATCCTCAAATGAGTAGTCAATAATAAAATGTGGGTAAACCAAGTTTCAAAACATAACACATTGATTTTAAAGGAGATCATGTAGACATGTTTTTCACCACATTAAACTCATGCAGATAGTTTAATTTAGTGCGATTCTGTTTCTAAAAATTTCTCGTATGCTGCCGCATCCATCAAGGCGTCCATTTCTGCATTATTGCTAGGTTTAACGCGGCAAATCCAAGCTTCTCCGTGTGGATCTTGATTTAATAAAGCCGGCGTATTTACTACCGCTTCGTTAATGGCCACAACTTCGCCTGAAATTGGACTATAAACATCTGAAGCCGACTTTACTGATTCGACAACACCGCATTCTTTTTTTGCAGTGATTTGGCTACCAACTTTGGGCGGATCGATAAAGACCATATCGCCCAAAGCGTGTTGGGCGTGATCTGTAATACCGATAGTAACGGTTCCATCGTTTTCTAATCTTACCCACTCATGAGTCGTGGAATATTTTGCATTTTGTGGAATTGTGCTCATTTTTTTACCTCACTTTAATATAATTATAAATTATGAATTATGAATGATGAATTACGAATGATGAATTGTGAATTGGCAGAAGAAATGATCCTCACAAAATTCATAATTTATAATTCATCATTTATAATTTTCCCCATTTTTCCTATTCGTAAGTTTTCTTGCCATTACGAACAAACGGATACTTCACCACGTGTCCATTTAAAGGCTTATCACGAACTATAACTTGACATGGCATACCCTGCTTTGTTCCAGCTGGAACACGCGCTAAAGCTACTGCATGTCCTAAGGTTGGCGAAAAACCACCGCTTGTCGTCATACCTTCACCCACATTTGGGACAATAACTTTTTGATGACTACGTAACACGCCGCGCTCGTCTAGAACGATACCAACTAGAATATTTTGCAAATTCTTTGCTTTGGCTTCTAGAGGAGCTCGCCCAATAAAATCGCGCTCTTTTGGCTCCCAAGCTATGGTCCAATTTAAGTTTGCTTCTAATGGAGAAACTTCTTCATCCATTTCCGAGCCATATAAACTCATACCAGCTTCTAAACGTAAGCTATCGCGGCAAACTAAACCACAAGGTTTTACGCCAACTTTCAACAGCGCTTTCCAAAAATCTACAGCTTCTTTTTCAGGCAGCATGATTTCATAACCGTCTTCACCAGTGTACCCGGTACGACCAATCCACCAACTCCCAACCTCAACACCATGAAAAACTTTGAGCTCTTTGGCTTTGGCGCTTTTATCAGCTGACAAGGCTAAGTGAGTCAACTCGCGAGCTTTGGGACCTTGAATAGCAATCATTGCCAGATCGCGTCTTTCAATCACTTTGACGTTAAACTTTTGAGCTTGCTTTTGGAACCAAGCTACGTCTTTATCATGGGTCGCTGCATTCACAACCACGCGATAATCGCGCTCGTTTTTGCGATACACAATCAAGTCGTCGATAACACCGCCTTTTTCATTCAGCATACAGCTGTAAAGAGCCGCTCCCATAGCACGTGGTGTTAGTTTTTCAATATCATTGGCAAATAAATAACGCAAAAACTTCTTAGCGTCTTCGCCTTCAATATCCAAAACCGTCATGTGCGAAACATCGAACATGCCAGCATCTTGGCGTACGTGATTGTGTTCTTCGATTTGCGATCCGTAATAAAGAGGCATTTCCCAGCCAGCAAAATCTGTCATTTTGCCGCCGAGTGTGACATGTTCTTCGTAAAGGGGTGTTTTTTGTGCCATGTATCATCTCCAAATAAAAAACGTAGAAAAACATGTCTAGGAGAATTCCTTAAAAATCAATAAGTTGGGTTTTGAAGTTATTTTCCTAGGCACGCCGTAAAGAAAATTGCGCGAATTATAGTCCTATATTTTACGGGCGACAACCTGTTTTGTGAGATATAATTTAACCAGGAAGGTATAATATGAATAAAATTTTTGTCATAACAGGCGCCAGCTCCGGTATAGGAAAAGCTTTAGCGCTCGCCTTGGCTACCAGAGGCAAAAAAGTGCTAGCAATTGCACGTAATCTCAATGCCCTGAAGCAACTGCAGAAACATAGTCCTACCTTAATTGATATTATAAACGCAGATATAGCAACATTGTCTGGAAGAAAGAAAATCTTGTCCTATGTTTCTTCCAGTAAAACAAAAATACTGGCTTTGGTGAACAATGCCGCCCTAATGTCGCCTTCTGGCTTTTTAGAAAATATAAACTTAAAAGAATGGAAATATCAGATGGCGGTCAACGTGGAAGCGCCTTTGTTCTTGACTAAAGATTTACTTCCTTTTTTAAGAGGTGGACGAATTCTAAATATCACAATCTACAGCTCTTTTAATGTTACTCCTGGCTTGGGCGCTTATGGTATCTCCAAAGCCGCTTTAAACATGATGACTGAGTATTTTCGAGCCGAATTTAAAAAATACCACATTGCTGTTGGTAGCGTCTTGCCAGGTATTGTTGATACAAATATTCAAAAGCAATTGCCCTCAGCCAAGGCATTTGCCGTATACAACAAAATCAAGCAACTAAAAAGCGAAAATAAACTCCTGCGACCTGAAGCAGTTGCCTCTTTCCTATCGTGGCTATTACTGGATGTTGATAGCATGCGCTTTAGCAAAGATACGTGGGATATTTACAATACAAAACAGCGCAAAGATTGGGCAGCTATCAGCAAAAAATAAGAGAAACCTTGCTAAATTAGTACTAATCTTGTACTATATATGCATTATGTTACGCATTAGCAAATTAGCAAGTTACGCAACCATAATCATCACAGATTTTGCCAAAAATCCGGAGCGCTTATTAAGCGCCAAAGATGTTGCGGCATTACTGAAATTGGCCGCGCCTACAGTCAGTAAAATCCTGAAAATTTTATTGGAAGCCGGATTTGTACAATCCACGCTTGGCACCAACGGTGGCTATCAATTAGCCAAAACAGCCAATGAAATTACACTCTACGATATAGTTTCCGCGTTTGATGGCACTCCAGCTTTAACTGCCTGCTGCACGACAAGCTTTCTTTGCACACAAAATTCCATCTGTACTACGAAAAATAACTGGCAAGTTATCAATGCCGCCATGGTAGGCATATTAAAGCAAGTGACAATTACAGATATGACTTCGCCTTTAATCGAACATCCGTTATTTACAAGATTAACTTCTGCACTTAAACACAAACACTCTACACAAGATGAAAAAAACACAAGAAAAATCTAAGTTAACTAGCAAAAAAGCTGTAGAAAAACTCGCAGAACAAAACTATCAGTATGGTTTTGTAACGGATATTGCAGAAGACACTATAAAAGCTGGGCTTAGCGAAGAAGTTATTCAATTCTTATCGCAAAAGAAAAACGAACCAAAGTTTATGCTCGATTGGCGCCTCAAGGCTTATAAAAAGTGGCTCAAAATGACACCTCCAACTTGGGCACACATAAAATATGATCCTATTGATTACCAAAAAATCGTTTATTATTCAGCGCCCAAAGTAGACAAAAAACGCCCGAAAGATATTTCCGAAGTAGACAGTAAATTATTAGAAACCTACAAAAAACTTGGCATTCCACTCCATGAACACGCACGTTTAGCAGGAGTGGCTGTAGATGCTATTTTCGATAGCGTTTCAGTTGCCACAACTTTTAAAGAAAAACTAACCGAAGCCGGCGTAATCTTTTGTCCATTTTCGGAAGCTGTGCAAAAACATTCTGAATTAATAGAAAAATATTTAGGCAGTGTTGTGCCACCAGAAGATAATTTCTTTGCAGCTCTGAATGCCGCTGTTTTTAGCGATGGATCATTTATCTATATTCCCAAAGGCGTGCATTGCCCAATGGAGCTTTCCACTTATTTTCGCATTAATGCGGCACAAGTTGGACAGTTCGAGCGCACTTTAATCATTGCCGATGAAAAAAGTTATGTAAGCTATTTAGAAGGCTGTAGCGCCCCGATGCGCGATAAAAATCAGCTACATGCTGCAGTTGTTGAGTTGGTCGCACACAAAGAAGCGCAAATTAAATATTCCACCGTACAAAATTGGTACCCGGGTGACAAAAATGGCAAAGGTGGTATTTACAATTTCGTCACCAAACGCGGCATATGCCGAGGTAAAAAGTCTAAAATTTCCTGGACGCAAATTGAGACAGGCTCTGCTATCACTTGGAAATATCCTAGCGTAATTTTAGAAGGCGATGATTCTATCGGCGAATTTTATTCCGTTGCGCTAACCACTAATTATCAGCAGGCAGACACTGGTACTAAGATGATCCACTTAGGGAAAAACA